>VAOZ01115257.1_pt1 | contig 14258 bp, 14 predicted proteins | sample 3394041 | NCBI WGS metagenome assembly VAOZ01 (sample SAMN08290431, study PRJNA428436) | hydrothermal vent metagenome | isolation source: Deep-sea hydrothermal vent chimney | place: Indian Ocean: Southwest Indian Ridge
GGATTTAAATAAAACGACCGTCCAAATGGCTGAAGAACAGCTAACTAAACTGTTAGCCTATGCTCCTGAACAAAAAAGACAAGAGATAAAACAAGCACTGGAATCTTTCAAAAAGACTCAGGCAGAACCGGATAGCCTGAGAGTTTTTCCAAAGGTAACCGTGAGGAAGATGAGCCGGAGAGACACGCTTCTTGGTTATCCAAGTGTGGAATATGAAATTATTATTGATAGCGTTGCCAAGCAGCAAGTGTGGATAACCCAAAAGATAAAACCATATCATGAAGCCGGTATCGACCGGATTATGGCATTTAGCAAGGCGTTGAATCCTTTTACTATCGTAAACAGCCTGAACCGGAGCGAAGATTACAGAAAGCTACTGGAGGGAGGTATTGTTCTGAAATCTGTCAACTTTACCACTGACGGTAACAAACTCATTACGACAGTGACCAAAGTCAGAAAGATGAATATTCCGGTTGCCATTTTTCAGGTTCCGCCTGGATATGTTATGACCAGCCTCGAAAATATTATGATCCTGGATATAAAAAACAATATCCTCAACCTGAAAAACCTTACGCCGGACGACAACCCGACAGACGACGGAATGCCGAAGCTTCCCCAAAATAATGATATCAACCAAAAACCATTTTATAATGAATAAATTCAGTACATTTTTTATCGGCTTCCTCTTTTTACTTGGAGGAACTGCACTCGCTCAGGATACGGCAAATTATGAAGTGCAGGTAAAACAATTTCTAATGGCAGGCCCTCTCGGTATTCAAATGCCTGCTTTCCACAGCAAGCCCAATATGGAAGGTCAAACTTTCGAGCCTGCCAATCTGCTTAAATTTTCACAAAAAAAAGTCGTAGAACCTAAGGCGGGAGAAACTTTCCTGAAGAATGAGAATAAGGTGTTGCAATGGAAAAGACTGGATGCGCAATCGCCATTCCTTACAGGGTTTTCCACGCAGTTTGCTATATACTGGCAGGCTTTTTATTTACAGGCTAACCGGTTCGTGAAATTAGAACTGAAAACCGAAAGTGTACATCCTTTTGAAGTTTTTGTTGAAAAGGAAAAGAAAACGTCTAACGATACCTTTAATGAAAAATCTGTATCCAAAACCGTTTCCCTCAAGCTGGAAAAAGGAAGATACCTTGTAGTCGTAAAATCGTTGGTCAAAAGAGGTGAAAAGCCAATTCTTCCGGTAAAAGTTTCCCTGTCGTACGACAAAATATTTACCGGTAATGCTATCGCTTTATCGCTTTCGAACGAACAGTTTATGGACCTACGGCATGTGCTGCTCGGACAACGGCTTACCGCCACTGCACTAAGCTATGATGGCAGCATGATACTGTTACAATATGCCGAGACCTATCCCCCAAAAGGAAAAACAATTCGTTGGTTTACTATCAAAAGTACGAAAACAGGCAAGGTTTTGTTTTCCTCAAAACACAGTGACCGGAGTCAGGTGAAATGGATTCCTGCAGAGCACCAAATAAGTTACGTAACAAAAAACGGTATTTCCTCCTCTCTTATGTCATACGACCTGAATACGCACAAAGAGTCGGTTTTAATGAAAACGCCGAAGCGATTTTCAGGCTATAATTGGAGCCCAAATGGTGATTTTATCATTTATTCCATTCGCGAAAAAGTTGAAAAAAACAAAAACGGCGTTTTCATGTTGAGAGGAATGCCCGACCGCTGGCCATGGTATCGTATGCGGACACAGCTGTACCTTTTTCGATTGGCTGACCACAGCATAAAACAGCTAACTTATGGCTACCTGACTAATAATCTGCAGGATATTTCTCAGGATGGAACACACATCCTTTTCTCACAGAGTTTTCCGGATTACACACAACGTCCTTTCACAAAACAGGTTATGATGCAGATGAACCTGAATAACGGGCAGGTAGATACGCTTTGGGTAGCAAACTTTGGCGGTAGCGCCATTTATTCTCCGGATAGAAAAAAATTGCTTGTAATGGGCAGTGCGGCCATGTTCAATGGAGCCGGAATCCACCTGAAAAAGGCCAAAATACCCAACGACTTCGACATTCAGGCTTACATTTACACCCTCGCCACCAAAAAAGTTCAGCCTATTACCAAAGACTTCAACCCATCCATAGAAAACGCATGGTGGAATCAGGTGGATCATCAGATTTATTTCATGACAATTGACCGCACGTATGTAAATATATGGAGTTACAGCCCGAAAACAGGTCGGTTTACCGCTCTCCCCATGAAAGTAGATGTGGTGTCTCATGTCAGCTTTGCAAGAAATGCTGCTGAAATGAGCTATTCGGGAAGCAGCATCTCCTACCCCGCCACCGGCTGGTATTATAACCTGAAAAACAATGAGCAATCAAAAGTTGCCGATCCGGAAAAAGCATTTTTCACCAATATAAAATTTGGAAAAACCACAGACTGGAACTTTAAAAATAAGAATGGTCTGACCATCGAAGGACGTATTTATTACCCACCAGATTATGATCCGAACAAAAAATATCCATTGCTGGTTTATTATTATGGAGGAACCGTCCCGACGTCAAGAAATTTCGGTGGCCGTTATCCGAAAAATCTGTTTGCAGCTATGGGCTACATCGTATATGACCTTCAACCCAGCGGTGCTACAGGCTACGGGCAGGATTTTTCCGCCTTGCATGTGAATGGTTGGGGGAAACAAAATGCCAGTGATATTATAGAGGGCACCAAAAAATTCCTGAAAGCCCATACGCAGGTTGACCAGAAAGCAGTCGGATGTCTCGGCGCCTCCTATGGCGGGTATATGACTATGTGGCTGCAAACGCAAACGGACATCTTCACCACAGCTATTGCACATGCCGGTATCAGTGACATTACCTCTTACTGGGGACAGGGATATTGGGGCTATTTGTACAGCTCGGTGGCTTCCGCCAACAGCTTCCCGTGGAACAACAAAAAGCTCTACGTTGACCATAGCCCGCTGTTTAATGCAGAGAAAATCCACACGCCCTTGTTGCTCATTCAGGGCACGGCAGATACCAATGTTCCTACGGGAGAAAGTATTCAGCTTTATACCGCCCTAAAACTTCTCGGACGTCCTGTGGAATTTGTGGAGGTAAAAGGTCAGAACCATCACATCGTTGATTATAACAAACGGATTTTGTGGCAAAAAACTATTTTTGCCTGGCTGGCAAAATACCTGAAAGATGAACCGCAATGGTGGAAAAGTATGTATCCCAAAAAAGATCTGTAACCATCTTTATGTATGGATTTTCAAACAAAAAAAGAGTTTTTAGACTTTCTGTCTCAATATCTCACCGAAAATCGGAGGCAGCTCTTTGAAAAAATTATTCAGTACCGCACACGGCACATCACGGTTGTGCTGGAAGATATTTATCAACCACACAATGCCAGTGCCGTACTGCGTAGTGCTGATCTCACCGGCATTCAGGATGTTCATGTCATCGAAAACCGGAACCGGTATCACGTAAACCCGGAGGTTGCCATGGGTTCCGCCAAATGGCTGAATCTGATTAAATACAATGCAACGGAAGACAATACGCTGGCGGCTTATGAATCTTTGCGCAAAGCGGGTTACCGTATCGTAGCTACCACACCTCACACTGTTGACCAAACGCTGGACGAAATCCCCGTTGACAGGAAAATGGCTTTGGTCTTTGGGACAGAGCTGAATGGGCTTTCCGAAACGGCTATTGCCCATGCAGACGAATTCCTACGCATTCCTATGTACGGGTTTACAGAGAGTTACAATATTTCGGTTTCTGCTGCACTTATCCTCTTTTCCTTGACGGAAAAGCTAAGAAAAACAACTGGCAACTGGCAGCTAAGCAAAGAAGAGCAACTTGACACGTTAATAGAATGGGCAAAACGCACCATCAAACGTGCTGACCTTTTCGAGAAAGAATTTCTTCAAAAAAGAAAAAGCGGGTGATAATTTTGGAGAACATGAAATTTTTAATAATTTTACAGCAGTAAATTAATCTGATTAATTCATAAGTTTTTCGTCATGAGAAGTCAAAACAGGAAGAGTAAAGGTAAGCGCAGATTTTCGACACGCAGGAATAGCCTTAGCTATTTCGAGAATCGGAAATCGAGCATTGCCTTTAATTAATCAAAGCAGTTTGGCTTCGCAATAGATCAATTTGTGAACTAATCAGGTTAAATCTAATCATTCATTTAAAAAAATATAGACATGGGAAAAGGTGACAAAAAGACGAAAAGAGGAAAAATTGTAAATGGTTCTTACGGGGTATTGAGGAGAAGGAAAAAATTAAAAACTAAGTTTGAGAAACCGGTTGTTGCAGAGGTGCCAAAGGAAGTAAAGACTGAAGTTGCCGGGGGAAAAACCATGGTGAAGAAGAAGGATGTTGTAAAAAAAGCAACGGTGAAGAAAACGACGGTAAAAAAGACTACCGTAGAAGCTAAAACAGAAGAAAAAGAGATCAAAAAACCTACAACAAAAAAAACAACTATTAAAAAGCCGGTAGCGAGGAAAACTACCGCCACACCGAAAAAGGAGGAGGAGGTAGCCAAGCCAAAAGCAGATAAGAAAGAAGCATAACACAAATGGAGAGGCGTAAGCTCCGTTTTTATTTTCTCCTAAGGGTTTGTTACGAAATAAGTTCTCCGAATTAGGCGAAGTTATTTTGTTCGATAACGAGGCAAAAAACGCAGGCATAGCAAAGCTACGGCGAGGCTTTTTAACGAAGTTAGCGGGCAAAAGAATGAGTATAAACGGAGTAGTTATTTCTTAACAAGCCCTAAGGAACTTTCCGGCAAGTTTTTTAAAAAGGTCTCCCCTGTGTTCGAAATTGTAAAACTGGTCGTAGCTCGCTGCCGCCGGAGATAAAAGGCAACAGGAAATATCCGGAAGACTTTGCAGTCGGTAAAAGACAGCAGCAAGATCATCCACCGGATAAAGGTTTTTGTTGTTATCCATGGTGTTAAATAACGTGAGCATCCTCTCCCCCGCCTTTCCGAGAAAAAAGAAATATTTGATGCCGGTTTTCAGCAAAAAAGTCACCAGCACTGTGTAATCAAGACCACGATCGAAACCGCCGAGGATAAGTACATCAACCTTTTCAATACTTTTTACAGCCGCTATTGTCGATTGCGGAACCGTGGAAATGCTGTCGTTGTAAAAGTCAATACCACCAAATTCCCCCACGTATTCAAGCCGATGCGGCAATGCGTTATAACCAGCCAAAGCCTGAGGCAGCATTTCCAACGGTGAACCGAGACGATGCAAAACAGCAAATGCCAGCAGAATATTTTTCAAATTATGATTGCCTTTCAATCCGGAATTCTGCAAAAGCTCCTCAGGTTTCAGACTATTGCCGAAAGCTTTTTCCACTTCCGTAACCGATTCACAAACGCCGGTCAGCTCATCCAACTGGTCACCACAAAAAGCATAGTCGCACGGCTGCCGGAAGCGGAAGATATTCAGCTTGGCTTGTTTGTATCTTTCAAAAGTTCCGAAATGATCCAGATGTTCAGGAAACAGGTTTACCAGCACAGCAACATGCGGACTGCTGTGTACAAATTCAAGCTGATGTGCCGACAATTCATAAACAATCAGGTCGTCAGCATCGATTTTTTTTAGAAAATCAAAAGCCGGCAGCCCGATATTTCCCATAAGAATAGCTTTTTTGCCAGTCTTGTTCAACAAATGATAAATGAGACTAACCGTAGTACTTTTCCCCTTGGTTCCGGTAACGCCGATGGTCTGCCGGCCATAAGCCCGTAGGAAAAGGTCGGTTTGGGAAGTGATCTTCGATTTAAGATTTCCAGGAATACCTTCCATGGAAATTCCCGGTGATTTCATTACAACATCGTAATCCTTAATGGCTTGCAAATAATTATCTCCGAGATACATCGGAATGGGAAGATTTTCATCGGCAAGGGCAGTATTCCGGTCGGCCACGGCTGTATTGCAACCGGGAAAATATTTCGACAAAAAGTGATATGTTGAGCGCCCTTCTTTGCCAAAACCGAGGATGAGTACGGACTTCCCTTCCGAAAATATTTCATTAAACGACAGCATCGGCTATGGCTTGTTTTATCCATTGTAAAAATTTCTGTGGAAGCAAATGCTCATCATTAAAATGATGGAGCAATTCTCTGAAAGCCTCTTTATCCCGGGATTTTTCCAGATGTGACGCTATTTTCATCAATGGCAATTGCGGGTCAGTATTATTAATGGAAACGGATTGCCATAGGGCAGCATTTACTTCTTCCGGCGTACCGACACACTCAAAAGGTTTCAACGCCGTTTTTCCATTTAGCTTTTCCATTACAGGAATTAATTTTTCGTCTTTCAACATGTTTCTACCAAATATTTTCTCTAATTTTTCCTTTGGCAAAAAGGGGGATAAAATCACATAAGTAAACAGACATTTGGGACAATTTCCACACCAACTATCCGTTTTGCTTCCAACATTACAGCTACGGAAACTAAAATGATGCTTCGGAAACCCGGAAAACAATGCGGCAATCTGCAGTTCGTTTAGCGGGCGCAAAAAACTGAAATATAATAGATTAGAATTTATATAATTTTTCAAATACCAATTAAAGTCCTGCTCAAACTCAAAAGATTTGGAATACTGATGGTTGATTTTTGAGCCTGGAACCGTGCTTTGATTAGCACTGCTCTCATTGGAAAGAGCAATATTCCCACTACCTGACAAAAGTGCAGTTAAAGCCGACACAAATGCCAGCAATGCCGAAAAAGGTGTATGTCCATTCAAAAATCCAGTGTCATTGAGTATGAGAAGTTGCGGGTCAAGTTTCCGGTAAACTACAGCAGCATCACTCTCCTGAAAGCCGGAAATATCAACAGTTCGCCACCCGGCTTTTCCGGGATTCAGTAAAAACGGATGCACACTTAAATCGCTGTTTTTCAATAATTCCAGACTCACTATCGAATCTTTTCCTCCACCAATGGGAACCAGCACGTTCTCATAATTGAGAGCCACCTCTGAAATTTCTATTGGCTCCCCTTCGGGGATAATTTCCATGAACGATTCCATGTTTGTCTCAATACCATTGAGAAAAAAAAACTCACCAAGACCATGAAAGTAGAGCTTCTTCCACCATGCTATCTGTTCTTCGTTCAGATATCCTGCGCGAACCAACACTTTGGGCGGGCAGGCAGCCTTCCAGTAGCTGACAAGCTCGGCCATCCCTATCTGGAAAATCAGATTTTCAATCATATTATCCGGCAAGTTTTCAGTATCATAAAAATCCTGAAAAGGAATCTCTATTTCCGGTTGAAACGTGTATTTGTCTGCAAGGCTGAAAAGAAATTTTACCTGCAAACTTATTTTTGTCCGGAATATTGAATAACTTTGGAACACAAAATAAGGATAAGCTTTTCGCAGCTCAAGGAATCTGTTGTGATTGTTTATCTTTTCCAAAACGGTTTGGTATGTTTTTTGATTAATTAATGGCTGTAAAAATAATGGTTTAAACGGAAAAATGAAAATCGACCGGCTTGTACAAATAAAATCCAACAATCTGAAGCCTGCAAAAGGCCGGCTACTGCTTTCCGAACCGTTTATGGGCGACTATTACTTTGGCCGCGCAGTCATTTTGCTGGCCGAGCACAATCCGGAAGGCTCTTTCGGGCTTATCCTGAACAAACCGGTAAGCAAGATGCTCAATGAAGTGGCGGATGACTTTCCTGACTTGGAAACACCATTGTATCTCGGTGGACCGGTAGAAACCAACCGTCTGTTTTTCATCCACACCCTTGGTGATCAGATTAGCGACTCCATAGAAGTGATGAAAGGGCTTTTCTGGGGCGGAAATATGGAAGATGTAGCTGAATTGTCGCAACTGAAGAAGCTTACTCCTGAAAACAGCCGGTTTTTTCTTGGCTATGCCGGATGGGGCGGCCACCAAATGGAGGATGAATTAAAGAAAAATTCATGGGCCATAACCAAGTCCTCGGCAGAGCTCATCTTTTCAACTAAACCTGATGAACTGTGGAAGAAACTAACCCGCAAACTGGGTAGCGACTACCGCTTGTGGGATAAGTTTCCGGTAAATCCTAATCTCAATTAAACTATTATCAGCTAATGTTTTATCTTCTTTCGCGGATAAATCATCTTGTAGGTAGCTTTGTGTTTGCCGGCACTTATATCGTTGAGTTTTCTTTTCAGAAGTAATTTTTTAAAACCGGGAAGGCGATCCACAAAAAGAATACCCTCGTTGTGGTCATATTCGTGTTGTATGATGCGAGCCTGAATACCTTCAAAACGCTCTTCTTTATGAAAAATAAAATTTTCGTCGTGGTAACTCATGTAAATTACCGGCTTCCGCGAAACATATTCGTTAATACCGGGAACACTCAGGCAGCCTTCTTCAAATTCCCAGGCTTCACCTTCCTGACGAATAAGCCGGGCATTAATGAATATCCGTTTGAAATCTTTGGTTTCAGGATGCTCTTCGGCAAAAGGTGAGGCATCTACCAAAAACAGCCGGATGGCACGGTTCACCTGCTGGGCAGCAAGTCCCACGCCATTGGACTCATACATGGTTTTAAACATGTCCTCAATAAGTTTCTCCAGTCCGGGATAGTCTTTATCAATAATTTCCCCTTTCTTTTTCAAAGTGGGATGTCCGTATGCTGTTATTGGTAACATAGTGTTTCTATTTTTTTATTGATTCAAGATAAGATTGTAAGATGAGGGTAGCACTAATGGTGTCAACAAGAGCCTTGTTGCGCCGCTTTTTCTTACCCAAACCACCATCAATCATAGTTTGGAAAGCCATTTTTGAGGTAAACCGTTCATCGTAACGTTCTATTTTCATATCGGGATAAGTTTTTCTTAGTTTCCGGACAAAAGGCTCCACAAACCGGCTCGCATCCGACGGCCGGTTCATCATGTCGCGGGGTTCTCCCACAACTATGGTCTCAACATTTTCACGCTGTAAATAGTCCGAAAGATAATTCCAGATATCTTTAGCAGCCACAGTTTCCAGACCGGTTGCAATGATTTGCAGCTCGTCGGTAACCGCAATACCCACTCTTTTTTGTCCGTAATCTATTGCTAAAATTCTCCCCATAATTTTGGCTCAAAAATAATATTTTAATGGCTTCAATATAAAGAGCCGATTCAGATACTAAAGCTTTTTGGTTGTGAGGGTAATGGTAAACTTCACCCGGGGTATTTCCGGCGTTTCCAAAGAATGGGTTTCCAACGTCTCCGGCATAAGAACTGCACAGAGGGTATTGGCTGCATGAACCAAATATTTTCTTTTCTCCCGAGGGGTTCCTTCCATTATGCCGGCATATACTTCCGGTCGCATTTTTTCGGGATGGTATGCATAATCGTGCCAAACGACAATACTTTTGTCGTGAACCAAATGAGCAAAAACGTTTTCCGTATCCCTTTTTACAACATCATAGTGATGGTCGCCATCGATGAAAATCAAATCAAATTTTCGGTTAAATCCGGCAAAATCGAAAGTCAGCGAGTTGCCTTCCAAATGGGTAATATTTTCCTTTCCTTTGGAGAAAAAACCATGTAGGTCTGCGTATTTCTCATCCATCCCTTTTCCTAACATCTCCTTTTTGGAAAGATTCAGAGTGAAACATTGAGACGCCACATCAGCTACATTGGCCACACTTTCGCCACGCCATGTACCAATCTCAAAATACTGACAATCAGTGTATTTCTTTGCCAGTAGCTTCAACAGTGCAATATCCGTTGGCAACGAACCACCGTCGAGAAAGGCGAAGGTGTTTAATGTTTCCGAAAAACCCTGCGATAAGTCTTCCAACTCCGCCACAGGTAGTCCGTTTTCAGGATAGTTTTGCTTTTGCAGATAAGCCATCCAAACAGAATCGTCTGCCAATACTTTGTTTAGCAGCCACGGCTTTCTGAGAATAGCTCCGATAGCTCTGAGTGATTTCTTTATTTTTTTCATCGATTGTTCCATTATTTAAAGCCTCGGGTTACGTTCGGCCCATGTTCCGGAAAGAGGTTAAAATCAGATTCAAATCTTTCTGCATACTATAATCCCTGGCATACAAAAAGTTGAGTTTTTGCAGGGTTTCCAAGTCAGGCACACCGGATTTCATTGCATCAGCAGGAGAAAGCACACTGGATTTTATTTCCGGGAGATGGATGCTTTCCCATTCCACCGGTACATAGCCAACCCACGATTTGGTGCCAAATAAGACCTGAAAAATATTTCTCAGAAATCCCAATGGTTGTTTTACCAAAAACAAAAGAAGCAGATAAAACAATAAAAACAGAAGCGAAGAAACAACATCCAGCACTCGTTTATTCCGTTTGTTGGCAGGCTTGTCAACAGAATTAATGTCAACCGTATATAATTCGCCTTGCGTGTTAATGGAGTTGCTGCCAATAATAGAAAGGCTGTCTTCTGGTGCAATTTTGAAATCGACTTGCTCTGACTTCCATTGGGTCATTTTGTCAATAATGGTTTGGTGTAAAATGTTTTTGGAACAAAAAATGACTTCATCAACTGAAAATATGGGAATGATGTCTTTCACCTGAAAAATATTTCCAATAAAGCCTTCCGTTTTTATGGCTTTTTCGTCCGGGCTAATAAGCCCAACAAAGCCGGGAGTAACATAAGATTTTTCAAGAATAGAAGCTACACGCCGGGCTTCTTTTTCGTCACCAATCACCAGAAAACGTTTGTTTGCCGGTTTCCCAAGCTTAAATCCCGGAACTCCTAATGTATGTAATAAGAGCCGTAACAGCGGCAAGGCAATAAGTCCAAAGGCCATGTCAGCGAGTATCTGTCCCCGCGAAAACCGTAAATTGTCAGGCACAAGAGCATATAACACAAGAATAAGTACCGTCCCCGAAAGGATTCCGGCAATAACCGGCCGAATCCGTAATGGTTTATCATACCCGCTGCTAAAATAAATTGCAACTATCCAGATAAGCACGTAGGATGGCAGAACAAAAGCTAAAAACAGGTCAGGATAATGGCCTCCATTTGGATAGACAATATTTTTCTCCCAGAATATTTTTACAAGGAATTCACCACCAAACAAAACCAGCACATCCAGCAGGGGCAGTATCATCTTTTTGAAAAAGCGGGATACGAGTGCAAGGAACGCACGGAAATAGATGGCAATATTTATGAGAAATGCAAAAATGCCGGCTCTTTTGGTCGTAAAATGTTTTCTGGCAAACACCATCATAGCACGATAAAAAACCAGCACATAGTTTACGCTGCTTTTTTTTGTGCTTTCACCTTTGTAATGAATGATACGTGTTTCCGAGAAATAATAATTGGTGTATCCGGCCTGTGTGATTCGGTATGAGAGGTCGATGTCTTCGCCATACATAAAAAAGTCTTCATCCAGCAGTCCTGTTTTGTCGAGAACACTTTTTCGCAACAGCATGAAAGCGCCGGCGAGGATATCCACTTTGTGGGTTTCATTTTCATTCAGAAACCCCAAATGATATTTTGAAAAACGTTTGGAATGTGGGAAAAGTGCTGAAAAACCAAAAATTTTATAAAAAGCTGTAGCCGGGGTTGGCAGTCCGCGTTTTGATTCGGGCAGGAATTTCCCTGAACCATCCACCATTTTTACACCCAGCCCGCCGGCGTCCGGGTGGGTATCCATAAAAGCGATAACTTTGCTAAACGTATTGTCTTCCACCACAGTATCCGGGTTAAGCAGCAATATATACTCACCTGCCGCTCTCCTGATAGCTTGGTTGTTCGCCCTGGCAAAACCCAGATTCATTTTGTTAATGATAAGCTGCACATACGGAAATTTTTCAGCAACCATCTCTGTGGAGCCATCCACCGAATTGTTATCTACCACAAAAATCTCCCCTTCCACGTTCTCCATTGCCTTCTTCACGGAGATAAGGCATTGCTCAAGAAAAGGCATAACATTGTAATTAACAATAACGATGGAAAGTTTCATGGTCTGCACACATTAAGTGCATCAAAAATAAAACATAATTGGCAGGAAACAATAACTTCTCATTTTAAAAGAAATACCAGAACCAAAAACGCCGGAAAAAATCCGGCGTTTTAAAGTCTTCTCAGAAAAGGTAATTTCTAAAAGGTATAAGAAAGCCCCAAGCCGATCCCTATCCACGACTGGGTTTTGCTGTGCTTTGTTTTAGCAGCATAGTTGTATCGGAGATTGGCTGTAAAGCCGACATTTTGTCCGAAAGGAACAACGACTCCAATATCGGGAGAAAAACCAAAGCGCCATGATTTGTCCGGAACATAATAGATACCCATTTGATCACGGATATCCATGTAATAGGTTCCAATACCCATACCGACATACGAATATATATGCGAAGTAGTAAAGGCTGAATTCAAATCAAAAAATCAAAGAACGCTTGTAACATAATGATATATAATTGTTTATTTTTGTTTTTAAAATATTAACGCAACACCAGTATTAAGCATTCATTTATATATATAAATTTTCACCTATATACAGGTTGCAAATATAACAAAATGTATGCCAAAAATTGCTAAAGTAAACTTTAACAAATCATTATTTCCTAAATCCGCAGGCCATATCTATTATTTTCCCAATCAGGTAATTCACAGTGAAGTAGCCAACATCTTCAGGGAAATTCATTTCAGCACAAAACTACAGAAGAACACTCCGGTTTCCATGCTAAACTTTGTTAAAAATGTTCCCTCGAAAGCCTTACTTTTGTCCCTCAATTATGATTTTTAAAAATATCCTTCACACGGCAGGAACGCGCATTCTGAATGCACTGTTTAATTTGGTCGTCCTTTTGCTGATAACCAATTTTATCGGTAGTAAGGGTTTTGGCATCATCAGCCTGATAGTCCTCGATATTACAGTTATCCAGCTCTTTATGGGGTTAATTGCCGGAGGCTCAGTCATTTATTTTGCTTCACGAAGTAAAACAGTGCCGTTACTCCTTTCCTCTTACCTCTGGATTTTATTTATTGTTTTGCTCTTCATGGGAACGGGTTGGATAGCCTGGCACTTTTATCCATCATTAATGTATATGGTTGTCCCCGAAGGGTTTAGCATAGATATTTTGGTATTGGCGCTGCTCAACGGTTTTATGCAGGTACATTACAATTTGCTTATCGGGCAAAAGCGGATTCCGGCTTACAATCTTGTTTTTACTGCTCAGATTACACTTTTCATGGTTCTGTTTCTTACAGAAATACTGGTTAAAAAGCAGACCGGGCCTGAGGCTTATGTTTCTGCGCTGTACTTTTCATGGGGATTTGGCAGCCTTTTGGGCTTTTACAGTGTGCTGAAAAAAACGAAGCATTTTTCGTTCCGTGGCTGGGTATCTGTTTCCAAAAAGATTCTAAAATATGGTTTACCTACACAATCGGCTGTTATGCTGCACATTGCCAACAAACGTTTAAGCTTTTATTTTATTCGGATTTTTGCCGGCCTCTCCCCTTTGGGAATCTACAGTGCCGGGGTGCAACTTACCGAAGGTCTGCGGCTAATAGGACAGAGCATTTCGCTGGTTCAATTCAGTACCATTTCCAACAGCAACAACAAAGAGTACGCCCGTGTGTTAAGTGTAAGGCTTATGAAATTCACCTTACTGCTTACTTTTTTGGCACTATTGGTACTGCTGGCAATTCCACAAAATATTTATCAACTTGCTTTCAGCCATGATTTCGGAGTAATAAAGACAATTGTTTTGGTTCTTAGCCCGGGGGTTATGGCACTGGCAGCCAATACCATTTTCAGCCATTATTTTTCGGGAGTGGGACAACCGGCAGTAAACCTGCGTGCCAACATTATCGGATTTGTGTTTACGCTACTGTTCGCCTTCCTGCTTATTCCTCCTTACGGCTATATCGGTGCTGCAGCCACGGCTTCTATTAACTATCTCGCAAGCATGATTTATCAATATGTGATTTTTCAAAAACAAACCAAAACAAGCTTTTCAGAATGGATTTTACGAAAAGAGGATGTAAAATTATTTATCCAAACCGTTAAACAAATAAGTTTTTCCAAAGAAAAGTAGATTTGGGAGATGACTTCACCTGCCGGAAAACAGGTTCTCAGCAAAGATGAATTTCGAGCCGGTGAGGATGCCAAGCCGGGAATATGTCATGGAAACAATCATTTTTGCCCGAATGCCCACTTCCTCCTAATATTCGAGCAGTTTTTTTGCAGCTGCTGCAATCTTTCCGGTATTGGGAAGTATCGCTTTTTCCAGAATACGGTTAAAACCTACCGGCGTAAAGGTTGAACCAACACGCTTTACGGGAGCATCCA
>VAOZ01016051.1_pt1 | contig 14247 bp, 19 predicted proteins | sample 3394041 | NCBI WGS metagenome assembly VAOZ01 (sample SAMN08290431, study PRJNA428436) | hydrothermal vent metagenome | isolation source: Deep-sea hydrothermal vent chimney | place: Indian Ocean: Southwest Indian Ridge
GAATCAGGGTGCGACGATAAAGCATGCGGGCCTGCTGGATCACCTGCCATTCCTGCCACAGGACATGGAACCATGTGGCGCGCGCCCGTTGAATAGCCGCGCTCATCCTGGCCCCGCGTGTGATCAACGACCGAAGATCAAATCCAAGCCCAAAGCTGTAACCGGTCATCAGTGAAGAATCGTTGCTGGTGGGTAAATCGAAAGACGTGCTCAATTGTGGGTCGGGCAGCAATCCGGCCTTGATGAGCCGCGCCGCCGACTCACCCATTTGCATGCGCGCGGCGCGCAGCTTCGGGCTGTTCAACACGGCGAGAAGAGCCACGTCCGTTTCATCCAGCCCATCGCCCGCATTTACGATGCGGTCCCGCCACGTCCGGGGTAATTCGGGATGCCCGCCCGCCTTGACCTGCAACCGCAGTTGCCCAAGCGATGAGACAAGGCTGGACGACGGATCCAGAGGCTTGGGGTGGTAGGTGGCGCAAGCGCCCAGCAAGAGAGCTGCCCCGGCACAGAAGCAGGCGAGCCTGACGCACGATAATTCCAGGTGATTTTTATAAAACAATATCCCCCGCCTTGTTTTCCTTTTTCGTATCCCATGAGCCTCTTGCAAAAGGATCAGGTGACTACGTATTTTTTCAATACACCATATAAACCAATATCCTGCACTCTGCACGCACAATCACTTGCAGGATCTGGGTATGATCAAACACTTGCCGGGAGAGCACAAGCATCCCATACAATATTTACGCTATTCATACGGCCTCTGGCGGATGTCGGATGAGAACATGAAACAGCGTTTGAGCATTTGTCTGATACTGCGTTTGATCAGAATAGCTTGCTTTCTGGCATGCACGCCTGTTGATGATGGGTATGGGTCTGAAGGGCTGCAAGGGTTATACCCTGATATCCGAACACATGGATGGAGAACTCATTGCGGATACGCTTTCTCCTACAAGGTTTCAGGATCATCCGCGGATCTTCAAGCCATGGAGGCAGCCGGGCGCTGGTGCAAATGATACGCCGCTCCAGGAATGAACAATATGATTTCGGAATTACCCCGGACGATCCGAAAGGGCCGCGCGAAATTGTCAAACCGGGAATTGTTCTATTAGCCAGGAAAACAGGAATTAAAAAACTTGGTCGCTTGCGGCCGGGTTTTTTAGGCTCATCACGAAATATTGGAGGTAGAATGCACAAGGAAACTTGTTGAAGACCACATGGCTGCTTCCGCTCACCATGATCACCCTGGCGTTCGTCATGGCATCGCTTGCTTTCCGCGCCAGGGCGCGCAGGGGTTACGGGCCCTTCCTTCTGGGCCTGCCGGGTTCAGGCGCACTACTTGGCGGATACCTTGTCTTTACTTCCGGGACAGCCATGTCCGTATGGGGCATTAATGGGGGCGCGGCATTGCTGGTGGTGGCATCCATCTGGAATGGATGGCCGCATAAAAGAAAAGGCATAGAGACAGATGAATGCCCGTCATGTTCACCTGAAACCGCGGGGGCTTGACTCCATACCAAGGTATAGGGTTTAGACTTGCGCCATGTAAGCCCGCGCTTTTCATGAGATTACGGTGTTTGGCTTGTCCAGCCGCACCATATCGAAGCCTTTCGCTTCAAACCATAGCTACGGCTATGCTTTTTCAGCGAAAAACTTCGTCTGGCATACCTGATCGGTGCTCTATATCCGTAATCTCATAAAAAGTGCGGGCTGAAAGACAAGGAGGTAACACCATGAGTATCAAACAAAAGATCGAGGTATTCAGCTCGGGCTGTCCGGTCTGCGATGAGGCGGTTGACTTGATCAATCGCCTGGCCTGTGATGAGTGTGAAGTCAGCGTATTGGACATGCATGATACGCAGGTTGCGAGTCGGGCGAAGGCATTGGGCGTTCAATCCATTCCGGTCGTCGTACTTGACGGCAAGCTGGCGGCTTGCTGCGCCGGACGCGGGGTCAATGAGCCTTCGTTACGCACCGCCGGGTTGCTCTGCCCGGTGAACACATAAAGTAAGGTTGCGGAGAGGGTTGCGCATGCGGAGGAAAACCATCGGCTGGGTCGCGAAAGAGGCGGGCGTGAATGTACAGACCGTTCTTTATTACGAACGCCGTGGCCTGCTGCCCGCGCCCTCCCGTTCCTTTAGTGGCTATCGCTTGTTCAATGAAGATACGGTTCGACGTATCCGGTTCATCAAGCGTGCCCAGGAATTGGGTTTTTCCCTGAAGCAGATTGCAATGCTGCTGGCTCTGCAGGGAGAGCAAGACGCGAGTTGCGCCGAGGTCAGCGCCATGGCGGCAGGCCATTTTGAGGATATTGAACAGAAGATTCATGACCTTGAGCGCATGCGGGAAGCACTTGTTCCGCTTGTGAATGCCTGTCCTGGCCAGGGGCCACTGAAAGCATGCCCGATTATGGACAGTCTGGATAAATTCAATGACCTAGAGATCTCGCAATGATCAGAAGAACCTCAATAAGCGGCATATTCATATGCATGATGGCCGCGAGCCTGTTATTGCTGGCGATGCCCCGGAATGCCATGGCGCATGACCCGGTTTTCGGGCTGGGTCCACACACCGTCTACGAAGGCGGCGTGGAAATCATACCTGAACTGGATGCCAGCCAGTCAGCCAGCACGCGCGGCCAGGATCTTGGCTTCCTTAATGTCGCCTATGGCATCAACGCAAACTGGACGGCCGGCATCGAATTGCCATGGACGTTCAAGGAAAATCCCCATGGCCAGGCCAACGGGCTGGGAGACCTGGGTTTGTTCACCAAGTACCGCTTCTGGCGCAAAGATGGCCTGGGTGTGGTGGACTCAATGGCGGCGCTGCTGAAAGTGAAGTTCGACACCTCCACGCGAGGTGCGAATCCTGTGCCCTCAGCCATGAAACCAGCGCTCGGCACCGGCACCACCGATGTCATTCTGGGCCTTACCTATGGTCATGAAAGTCTCAAATGGTATCGCTGGGCAAGCATTCGTTATCGTCGCAACGGACACAGCAATGGGAGAAAGGTGGGAGATAAGGTGTTGGTTGATCTGGTGGGAGGCATACGCCTCACCCCGCCGGAATATCTCAAGCCGGATATGGTATGGTTGCTGGAACTAAATGGCGAATATGGCCGACGCGGCAGTCTGGACAACGTGACTCTTGTCAATGACGGCGGCACGGAACTCTTTTTGTCACCGGGTTTTATGTGGACCGTGCGCAACTTTGCAATCAAGGCAGGCGTACAGATTCCAGTCTTCAGCAACCTTAACGGCGTCCAGACTACAACCGATTACCGGGCCAAACTGGAACTGGAATGGCATTTATGAGGCAATATATGATACGTAGTCATTTATTCGTCATTGGGCTTGTTGCAGGTCTGATAGGACTTGCCGTTCCTGCTCAAGCGGGCCCGATTACTTTCAGCAGCGCCCTGCCCGTTGCTGATGGCATGAGTATTTTTCGCAGTCAGGTCAAACTGGTGCGAAAATCGGGCGATGCCACGTCGGCAGGACGGGTGCTGAATGTCACCGCAGCGCCCGTGGTGCTGGCCTACGGCGCAACGCCCAAGCTGGCCCTGTTCGGCGTGCTGCCCTATGTGCATAAGCGCCTGGACATCACCATGGGCGGAACACGTATCCAGCGTGAGGCACAGGGCATCGGCGACGCCTTGTTCTTCGCCCGCTATACCATGATCCAGATGGATCATCCCGGCAAGACGCTGCGCATTGCCCCGTTCGCAGGTTTGAAAACGCCGACGGGTTCACACAGCAAGCGCGATGCATTCGGTCTGGTTCCGCGCATCCTGCAACCCGGATCGGGTTCCTGGGATCCGTTTCTGGGCGTGGCTCTCACCCGGCAAACACTGGATTGGGAGTTTGACGCAGCGGCCAGGTACAGATTTAACACCGGGGCATCGGGATTCACCTTCGGTGATGAGGCGAGGGCGGATGCCTCGTTTCAATACCGGGTATTCCCGCGCACACTTGGATCCGGTGTTCCGGCCTTTGTCTATGCCGTGCTGGAATCCAACCTGATCTGGAACGGCAACAACAGGTCTCTTGGGATCACCAACCCTAACAGCGGCGGCCGGACGTGGAATCTTGTGCCGGGTCTGCAATATGTCACGGATCGTTTCGTGCTGGAAACAGCGATTCAGATTCCCGTCATGCAGAACCTGAACGGTACGGCTCTGGAATCGGATTGGGTATGGACGGCGGGTGTCCGCTGGAACTTCTTTCTATAAAGGATGTACGACAATGAGAATACTACGACTATTACTTATCACCGGACTGTTGACTTTCGCACCCATCGCATCCGTGTCAGCGCAAGAAGCGAACGCACAATCCGCCACCCTTCGGGTGGATGGGCTCTCCTGCCCCTTCTGTGCCTACGGGCTGGAGAAACATCTGAAGCAACTGGCTGGCGTTGAAGGTGTCGATATCGACATGAAAAGCGGCAAAGCTATTGTGCACCTAAAAACAAATGCACAGGTGAATGATACTGCATTAAAGGAAGCCGTGAAAAAAGCAGGATTTACCGCCCGAGGCATTACGCGCCGATGATGCTTTCGAGGCTAATGCTTCCAAAACTGTTCGGGCTCTTTCTTGTAGGCCTGCTTGGCGCCTGCGCGAATACTCCTCCGAATGTTCACACATGGGGAGGCAAGGGTAGTCTGCCCGGGCAATTCAATCAGCCCTTTGATGTGGCAGCGAATCATGCAGGCTTCGTTTATGTGACCGATGTGGGCAACCGCCGGGTACAGGAGTTTGATGCCAATGGAAAGTTCGTACGCGCCTTTGGCAAAAAGCTGTTCGGGAAGCCGTCGGGAATCGGTATCGGCCCGGACGGTAGTGTCTGGGTCACGGATTATGATCTGGATCGGGTGTTTCGTTTTAACGGTAAGGGGAAACTGATCAGCGTTTGGGGGAAATCCGGTAATGGATCAGGGGCATTCGACGCGCCCGTTGATGTCGCGGTGGATTCTAAAGGCTTTGTCTATGTCGCGGATGAATACAACCATCGCATCCAGAAATTTACCCCGAACGGACATTTCATGCGAGCATGGGGAAAGAAGGGCAAGGTTAATGTCATCCTTTCGGCTATCAACTTTTTGTTACCGGAAATGCGCCGAAGTGAATTTTATTATCCTTCGCGTATCGCCATTGGGCCGAATGACCGCATATATGTGTCCGATGCATACAATAACCGCGTACAAGTGTTCAATACCGATGGGCGTTGGCTGCAAAGGATCGGCGGACTGGGCCTGTGGGGCGGGCGTTTTCGCGTTGCGGCGGGCATTGCCGTCGCCCGCGACAGCTCATTGTTCGTAGGCGACTTCTACAATAACCGCATCCAGCATTTTGACAAAAACGGCCGCTTTCTGGCTGCATGGGGAAAAAGTGGCGATAAACCAGGGCAGTTCTCCGGCCCCACCGGCGTGGCCGTAGACCCACAGGGTTATGTGTATGTCGCGGATTGGGGCAATAACAGGATCCAGAAGGTTCAGCCTTAATCCAGGTGCCCTATAAATCAACGTTGTAACGGAAGCAAGCAGGCCAGGAAGCCAAGCCAAAGCTAATTTGTTCGTAACTCTCTCTCTTGAGTAACAAATCTCTAAGCCATTGATATGGCAGGGCTTGATGAGGGGATACTTTCCTCTCTTGCCACTAGGTTGAAACCTAATTCTTCGGCCCTTTTCTTTAGATTTTTGGTCATGCGCTCACGATAAGTTTTCTCGTAATAATCTTGTCCAACATCCACATATTCATGCCCATATTTAATCATGCTGTAAAAAAGACGAGCCAGTTTATGTGCGGTGGCGGTGATCGCTTTGGGAGCTCCAAGTCGTGCACGCTGACGGCGGCAATAAGCTCCAAGAGCACTTTTTGAATTAAACAGCCCGAACGCTGCCATGCGAAATGCTGCTGCAGCACGATTAGCGGAGGGTTTGGTTTTGCTTGAAAGCACTTTCCCTCCGGTGATTTTGTTGCCCGGACTGAGTCCAAGCCATGATGCAAAGTGTTTCTCTGTACGCCAAGGGGTCACATCAATACCAGTTTCTGATACGATCTTTAGAGCGCTCGCTTCATTTAAGCCATCAATTTGAGTCAAATCAACACCTATCATCCGATAAAGGTCGCCTCTGACATCAAAATCGGGGCAACTCTTCGTTTTCCGTTTCTTTGCAGGAGGCATATCGCCTCTATTGTTGCCTGATCCCATGCGCTCAAGCTGGGCTTCAATCGCATGGTCGCAGAATGCAATCTGTGTTTGGTAGGTATCGTAAAGTTCGACAGCCTGCCTCAAAGAAAAAAGGTGCTCATCCCTGTAATGTCCAACCAGAGATGAAGCGATCACTTTCTCACTCTTCTTACAATGCCCATCCCGAAACTGTGCCAGTTTTATAGGATCCCGTTCCCCATCCAAAATGGCACGAATAATTCTCGACCGGGAACATTTTTGACATGCCGGGCGTTGACGAGCAACACCTCCAACCCTCGCTCTTCAAGCATCTCAAATACGGGAATCCAATAAACACCCGTAGATTCCATAGCAATGGTCGTAATTCCAATCTCAACAAACCAATCCACCATGCGTTTCAGATCTCCTGTAAAACAGGGGAATTCACGTACTGGTTCATCATCAAGTTCTACTGGAACAGATACATAATGGCTCTTTGAACCGATGTCTATTCCTGCTGCAAAAAGATTAACTTGCTCAAGATGTTTACGAACACGCTACTCAACGGGCATTGCAGCACCAGTGTAATTCCGATCTCTGCTCCCGTATGTGCTGACCACATGCTACAACGATCTTTGCCATGCACCATGTTATTCCTAAATCGGGATGCCGCGAAGCGGGATGAGTCGCTACTCAGCACCCCCGTCTTTTGCCCCCTGGCGGCGTTGGCTCGGAATGCTCGAATCCTCGCATATAGACACATGCTACGGATTCTGCGCTTCTCGCGCCTTGTCAGAGCGCAAGATCCAAGGGTGATGAGTAGTTACATTTGTTCTAACCCCACCCACTGGCAGGGACGACATTATACCCAAGATCCGATATTGACATGTGGTGCATGCCGCAACCCTTTGATTCGCCTGGCATTCCGAAAAATCACTCATCACCAATGAGGTGAATACATAATTTTTCGAAACATCCCGAAAAGGCTCTCAAAGTGGGAGTGCCGCTCATCCACCCAGAATTTTGCAAGGGGCTCCGCAGTATTGTGTTTAATTCTATTATGAGCTACAATGTGACTACGTTAGCGTAAAGGAGGATTCGCCATGGCTGCCAATGCCGTTGTTCGCGCCCGGATTGACGAACGTATCAAGGAAGAGGCGTCAGACGTACTCGCGACCATGGGGCTTACAGTGTCCGATGCGTTTCGTATGATGCTGACCAGAATTGCACGGGAAAAGGCGTTACCGTTTGAGCCCCTGGTTCCCAACGCCGAAACTATTGCCGCAATGAAGGAAGTTCGTCGTGGCGGGCTGACATCCTTCGAGAACATCGATATGTTGATGACGGATCTCAATGCGGAGAATTGAACGAACCACTCAGTTTATACGAGATTACAAGCGTGAAACCAGGAGCCAGCATCGGAAGAGTCTGGAAAGCGACTTCATCCGTATCCTGAACTGTTTGACCTGTGACGCTCCTCTGTCTGATCAACATCACGATCATGCGCTAACCGGAGAGTGGAAGGACTACCGGGATTGCCACATCAAGCCGGATATGGTGTTAATCTACCGGAAGCCTGACGATGCGGTGCTGCAACTGGTGCGTCTGGGGTCGCACAGCGAGTTAGGCTTGTGATGTAAGTTACACCTTTTGTTGCACCAATGTCCCTTTGTTGGCTGATTCAATGCCATGCTTAAATTCAGCAATGATTCCATCCATAATCTTTCACCTAGACTGAACTTATTTCCATAATGAATGACCCCGTGGCAAGACCACGGGGTATCAGAATAGCTTCAACTGTCGCAGATCGCCCTTGGGTTTGCCTTGGTTCTCCGCATACTTCTCTACGATACTCCGGTTGCCGCGCTCCCCTACCGTTTCAACATCGGCCCCGCAAAGTCCTCATCGGGAAAAGCGTACGGCCGGTCAATGCTCCACATTCCGCCACACCTCGCGTTTAAGCAGCCATAGTACAAACGTCATCACCACCAGAAAGATCATGACCCATTTGCCAATTGCCAGGCGCTGTAATTGATGTGGATCTCCCACAAAGGTCAGAAACGAGGCCACTGTGCGTGCCTGTTCCTGTAACTTCGCTGTATCCCCCGGATCATGATCCAGCCATCCCAGAGGGTCGGGCATGGCAATTCGGTGACCGGGAAAATACAGGTTGTAATTCCCATCGGGAACGCGGCCTCTCGGATCGTGTGCGAACCCCGTGAGAATGGAATAAATATAGGCACCCTTTCCCTCACGCGCCATTGCCATCAGTGATAAATCGGGCGGTACAATGCCGAAACTGGCCTTGGCGTCCTTCTCCGAGAGCGGTGTGAGCAAGTGAGCGGTCAGGGGATCGCCACCGCTCAGCTCTTTTGTTTCCTTGCGGGAAAGGGCTATCTCTGGATATCTTGTAAGATCGTACCAGGTCACATAGCGCATGGAATGGCAACCCATGCACACGTTAACGAACACATGCAATCCCTTGCGCAGGGTGGGCTGATCCAGCGTAATATTCACTTTTTTTAGCGGCGTTCGCACTGCAGCCGGAGTGCTCCCCGGAGCGAAAACCATGACGACCAGCAATGTAAAGAGGGACAATGCGCTTCTCATCATGTCAGATATTCTCTGGCAAGCGTTTCGTTTTCTCGAACTTGTGGATAAAGGGGAGCATTAAAAAGAAGGAAAAATAGATGTCTGCCGACACGCGTCCCACGGTCAGCATCGCCGGGGTCGCCTCCTCATGACCGCAATAGCCCAGCACCACGATATTTGCAAAAAATATTAACAACAGCGTTCGGTAAACTGGCCGGTACCGCGCCGAACGTACCTTTGATCGATCCAGCCAGGGCATCAGAAACAGGCAGACATAGGCTAATCCCATGCCAATGATGCCCAGTCTTTTATCCGGCACGGCGCGCAGGATTTCATACCATGGGGTAAGATACCACACAGGCGTAATATCCGGGGGCGTGCGCATGGGGTTGGCCGGGTTGAAATTGTCCGGTTCCATAATGAATCCGAATCCCGTCGGATGATAAAATACGAACCAGCAATAGATAATCAGGAATACGCCAATGCCAAAGAAATCCTTTATGGTGTAATACGGATGAAAGGGGATCGTATTTTTCCCTCTCGCCTCCACCCCCGTGGGATTGTTGGAATGTACCACATGCAGGGACATCACATGCCAGAGCACCACGATGCCCAGCAGTACGGGAAAGAGAAAGTGGAAGGCGTAAAAACGGTTCAGTGTGGGATCGCCGACCGAGAAACCGCCGCGCACCAGATGCAGTACCCAGTTGCCGACACCTGGTATCGCACCCAGAATATTGGTGATCACCGTGGCGCCCCAAAATGACGTTTGTCCCCATGGCAGCAGATAACCGAAGAATACGATGGCCTGCATGAACAGTAAAATGGCTATGCCCATAATCCACAGGAACTCACGCGGTTTCTTGTAGGATCCGTAATACATGCCCCGCGCCATGTGAAGATAAATGACGAAAAAGAAGAAAGATGCGCCGACGGCATGCATATAGCGGATCAGCCATCCATAATTGACGTCGCGCATGATGCGCGCCACGGAATCAAAAGCCACGGAGAATCCGTTTCCGCTGGGAATGGCGGAGGGTTTATAATCCATGGCCAAAAACACGCCGGTTACAATCTGGATAATAAGAATTATCAGCGCGATGGAACCAAAGGCATACATGTAATTCAGGTTTTTCGGTGTGGGATAATCGATAAGATGGAAGCGGATGTAGCGTACCAGATGTGTACGATCATCCACCCATCCCGCGATACGTGAATCCAAAATTTGTTTAATCATGCCCGGCTCCCTTAACCGATCAGAACGGTTGTCTCATTGATATATTTATAGGGTAGCGCATGCAAGTTATAGGGGGCCGGGACATCCCTGAATACGCGACCGGAAAGATCGTAGTTGGAGCCATGGCAGGGGCAATGAAAGCCTCCGGGCCAATCCGGGGGCACAATATCACCCCATGCCTTCTGCCCTGGCGTCGGCTCAAACCCCGGCACGCACCCCAAATGGGTGCATACGGCACTGATCACCAGGTATTCAGGCTTGATGGCGCGGGTGATGCGCTGCACCTTCGTTTTCATCCAGGGTTGTTGCACCTCTGGAATCGCGTGCGACATCGGATCGGCGAGCAGATCGTTATGCCCATAAATATCCTTCAGCATCTCCGGCGTCCGGTACAAGACGAACACGGGTTGGCCGCGCCAGGGGATCACCTTTATCTCGCCATGTCTGAGGGTGGAAAGATCAAATGTCGTGGTTGAGGCGGCCAGGGTATCTGCCGCCGGTTGTAGCGCGCGCACAAAAGGGACGACGGTAACCGCAGCACCCGCAACACCCATGCCGCTAGCTATCGTATAAAGGAAGTGCCTTCGTTTCTTGTCTTCCAATGGAAAGCCTCCTGCCAAATAATCGTTTCATCGAGCCTCTCGCAAAACTCGTGAGTGGCGATCTGCTTCCCCGCTTTGGCCCATTTTCGAGTTGTCATTTCGAGGTACCACATGGCATGCTTATCCGCATGACCCTGATACTACCGCACCTTAACGAAAACAAATGTCTTAACAACCTCGGAAGTACCGAGACATGCTCCCGTTGCCAGCATATCTGCCCGACGGATGCCATAAGCCTGGATACAAAAGGTATACCCAGGCTGGATACATCGGCCTGCACGAGCTGCATCGCCTGCGTTCGCGTCTGTCCGGCGGATGCCATCGAACATGAAGCGGTGCAACCCGTCGAACTGCTGCAAGAGGCGCACAATCTGGTCATGCAGGGGCGGGTTGGGATCAATGCCGCGTGCAACGCTGTTTCCGATACCCATCCGGGCCTGAAGGTACCCTGCCACGCCATATGGGATCCCGTGCTGCTGGCCTGCATGGCGGCCGAGGGCGTGCGCACCCTGCATCTGGAAGGCATCGGGCAATGCGATTCATGCTCCGTCCGCCATGGCGCGGAAATAATGCGGCAAACCGAGAAGGATTATGCCACGCTGAACAAAGCGCTGGGCGTTCACATGGTCGTATCTCGCCAAGCAAAAGCACATACGGACGCATCGTCTTTTGCACCAGAACCGGAGCGCCGCATCTTCTTTCGCAATTTGATCCCCTCCCTCACACAGGGTGCTGCCATAGCCGTGGCGCAAATTGGACATGCAGCCAGTCGGATGGCCCGACAAGAAACGCACAAGGAAACCGCTTCGTCCTCCAGGCTTCCCATCCGCCTCCGGCTCTTTTTACGCGCTCTGCCCCGCCTGCAAGTCAATTTCACTCCCATTCCGCACATGCTAACCCTGCCTCTGGGCACAATTCAGGCCAATGCAAATTGCACTGCCTGCAATAAGTGCGTCGAACGATGCCCCACGAAGGCGCTCGATATCAGGGAATTCGGAAATAACAAGGTGCTTGAATTCCGGCCCGATGCCTGCGTAGGCTGCCAGCATTGCATCGCTTTATGTCCTGAACATGCGCTCGACCCCCTGCCCGGCATCTCGCTACCCGCCGTACTGGCCCGACATGCACGACCACTGGTGATGGTATCGGGCGACGCTATCAGGCAAAACTAGACTGACCGAAAGGGCCGGAGCAGAGATCAACACCACACGTCCGGTTCTGTGAGGGTGGAATTCAATAATGAATGATCTGATCAACCAGGCTAGCCTGAACTATTCATGAATCGTCGTGATGATTGCGCAGGGCCTTTGTTCGCAACGGATTGTCAAGGAAGGAGACCGTAGCCATGCATACGGATGACCGACGAGGAATTCGGTGCGCCTGTTTGCGTGCATCGTACAGGCAGGGACAAAGGAACTAAGCAAGGGCATGGCAGTATTTATGAATAGTTCAGCCTGGGACAGGTACGGGATTCGGGGACGGGATATGCTTACAACCGGCACGCACGGGAGAGCTTGAATATGTCAAAAGCAATAACACGCAGGATTCAATTTAAGGATCAAAAAAACGGCGAGATCCGATCCGCTGAAATGCACGTCATGGTCTTCACGATACAGGAACAAAAAATGCGTGCGTTAAAAACATTGCTTATGTTCTGGTTGATTGCAGCAATGTGCATACTCATCCCCATTGCACATTTCATATTGGTACCGGGCTTCTTGATAGGAGGCATCATCGCTGCCAAGAGACGTTGGAACAGAACCGAGGAAGGTATTGATGCGAGCGGCCTGTGCCCTGCCTGCGGGCATGATATTTGCGTCAAACTGGAAAAAAATGCCAACGTGCCGCAATGGTATGATTGCCCCGAATGCCATGAACCCCTCGAACTGCAAGCAGCGCTGAATTAAGCTGTGAGCCTCCTTATGCTGCTTCATACTGAATTGAACAGGCGAGCATGCTGTTACCCATGGTGCGCAAAGAATTTGTCGGCCCCGCAAGGCATGATCGCGATCCGGAAATATTTTCGGAGGAAATGGGTCGTGAATTTTATACGCCTTGATAGAGCCCGTCGAGGTCGGATCGGGGAATGAAACGGATGATGCGAGATTCAAGACCCGATCCCGTGATTTGCCGTTATGTGAAGAATCCGATTCTGACGCCCGAGGATGTGCCATATCAGGTCTCCACGGTACACAACGCCGCCGTGGTCAAGTATGACGGACGATACATCATGCTGTTCCGATCCCATCTGCATAACGGTCGTTCCATCATCGGCATCGCCGAGAGTGATGATGGTTTCCATTTCTCGGTACGGTGCGATCCATGGCTGACGCCGACGGTTGAAGGCGAGTTTGCCGAATATGAAGCGTTTGGTGTGGAGGATCCGCGTATCTGCCGCATGAATGATGCGTATTACATCACCTACAGTGCCTATTCCGCTCACGGTGTACGCATCGCACTGGCAAAAACGCATGATTTTAGAACCGTGAAACGCGTCGCGCTGATTACCGAGGCGGACATGCGCAATGTCGTGCTCTTTCCTCAACGCTTCGATGGCCGTTATCTGCGTCTGGATCGCCCGCATGGCGATATTGCGCCATGGTCGATATGGATGTCGTCATCGCCTGATTTGATCCACTGGGGAGAATCGCGCCGCCTGATTGCGCCATGGCCGTATCATTGGGATGAAATGAAGATCGGGCCGGGAGCGACGCCGTTCGCCACCAGCCGGGGCTGGCTATCCATCTATCATGGCGTGTTTAACACCATGAACGGAGCCGTGTACCGGTTGGGTGTCGCGCTGCACGCACTGGATGATCCGGCACGCATCCTTGGCGTGGCAGACGACTGGATTCTGGAGCCGGAAGCATCGTGGGAGCGTTCAGGCTATGTGCCCAACGTCGTGTTCTGCTGCGGCGCCGTGCCAGAGGATGACGGTATGGTCAAAATCTACTGGGGCGCGGCGGATACGGTCGTGTGCGTCGGAACGGCCTCTATTGAGGCACTGGTGGATATGTGTCTTCAGCACGGAAGACCACCCCTGTTATAGCCTTACCGTTGAAGATCGATGTGTGTGTAAAGGGCAGGGCTAATCACAATATCCGACATTGACATGCGGCGCATGCCGCAACCACGCATACGGACGACGAAGGATTCGCGGTGCGGACAAAGGAACAAGCAGGGGCATGGCAGCATTTGTGAATAGCTCAGGCTAGCCTTTGCGTCTCCTAAGCCGCTTTTTTCACCTTGCTGGAACGCAGGCAGCGTGTGCACACGCGGACATGGCGGACATGCCCCCCAATCATCGTACGTATTCTGTGCAAATTAGGCAGGAAACGCCGCCGGGTTGTATTATGAGCATGGCTCACATTGTTGCCGCTCATGGGTCCCTTACCGCAAACATCGCAACGTCTGGCCATGATGTGTCTCCTGAACAAATTCAAAGTGCCCCAAGGGGGCGCGCACTTTAGGCGAAGATGTGGTTTGACACAAGGCGTAGCCTTTTCCAATATGAAATGCGTCTGAAATTATAAGCGGCCTGTGTAGTATAGGAGGATGCTAATACAGATGGATGAGATACAAATCAGAACACTGGAAGATGTTGAGCAGTTTTTAGCTGAACCGACAGGTGCACAGTTAAAGCTGCAA
>VAOZ01008201.1_pt1 | contig 14236 bp, 12 predicted proteins | sample 3394041 | NCBI WGS metagenome assembly VAOZ01 (sample SAMN08290431, study PRJNA428436) | hydrothermal vent metagenome | isolation source: Deep-sea hydrothermal vent chimney | place: Indian Ocean: Southwest Indian Ridge
AGGTGATAACGCAGGCGCGCACGCTGCCGCAGTTGTTCCAGTTCCGGCCGGTCAATAATCTCATTGAGTTCCGGTTGCCCAACCAGGAACAGGCTCAATAGATTTTCACCGTCTTCTTCAAATTCAAGCAAGAGGCGGATTTCTTCCATAACATCAGGCGCCAGATTCTGTGCTTCATCGATAATCAGAACGATCTGTTTACTTTTCCTATGCTGCTCCACCAGGTAAGTATAAATCTGATCCAGCAACTCCACCTTGCGATCGTGGAAAGACTTTATGCCGAACTCACGCAACAGCATCTGCAAAAATTCGACATTGGTTAACAGCGTCTGATGAATTCTAAAAGCCAGCGTGCTGTCATCCAGACTTGTCAGCAGATCCTGAATAACCAGCGATTTTCCTGATCCTATCTCACCGGAAAGAATGAACAATTTATCACGATTGCGTACAGCATATTCCATATATGCCTGGGCGCGGGAGTGGTTGCTGCTAAGAAATAAAAATTTCGGATCGATGGTCAGTCGAAATGGATGTTCACTCAGATTAAAGAAGTCGTAATACATTGTCCCGGGATCCATCCAGTCAAAGTTGAGCCTGCTAAATATGCTACCGGGATCTATTTTAGCAAGTTCCCCGCAAAGATAGCCACAAATGTCTGCCTGGCGGGTCCTGCGAAAATTTTAATGGCCCTGCACCCAGCCCAGCAGAAAAAGTATAAGCTATTGATTTTAAATGCTTTACAAAGAAGACTTGGGCCGGAGATAAAGAACCATCCAGAATTATCGACCCCTCTATGACTAATTACATAGCGTAAAATGTAGCGAAAATCGGTGCCAGGCCGCTTTTCCGTCTCTCGCTAGAACTTAACGAATGCCAGCGAGTAATCAAAATTAAACATATCCTGTTCGCTGATAGCGGTATAAACCAACTGCAGGAAAGACAGGTTCTGATCAACGGCACGCGCAAAATTATAGACCAGGGTGATCGCCAGTGAGTCAAGTTCTGCCTGCAAATGGAACTGGCCCTTACTATCGGCCTGTTCGTATTCTTTTAGTAACGGTATGAGCCGGGGTTCGCTGTAAAAAAGAAATCGTAGCATCGCCATTCGAATGAGCAACATCTGCATATAGGTAAAAGTATCCGGCATCGTAAAATACCATTCTCTAAACAGGCAATTGCAGAGATAACGTGTAAAATAGCGATCTATTTTTTCATTCATGATCGGGCTTACAAGCTGCCGTAAGGCATCATAGGCTTTCTGTACATCTTCAATCGGAACATCCGATATACTATTCGCGGAACCCATGGCTGAATCCGTGAAAATATTTTTCGCCATCTGGCTTAATTTTTCATCCGGAAATTGCGTGATTTTGATCTCCAGAACGGCGCGCACGACCAGGATAGCAAGCAGGTTGACTGAATTATCCTGTTCCAGATAACTCCGGATATTTTTCAGATTTCCCCTGTCCAGCGACTGTTGTAAATCCCTCTCCAGCCTTTGAGCATCGATTGTTTTACAATCACGATGGTAATAAACGGAAATTCGCTGCGCCAGTTCAGCCAGCGCATACAGGCGAACGTTCAGGGGAGAGGCTTCATATACCGCCAGTTCAAGTAGTTTCTGACGCACTAAACGAAAATTATCGGCATAATAATCAAATGGATTCTGCGGTAATTCCCGCTGAATCGGATAGTCCCTTGATCTCGGCAATTGCGAAACATTGAAACGGCTTGTCTTAAGCGGCTGCTTACTCAACAGGCACAGGCGCGCCACCTCCGGACAGGAGAGCGCCCCACTTAATTCCATATCGGATCCGCAACGGGAGATCACCCTTGGATAAAAAGCGCAGACATCCCCCAGAGGCTCGATGCCATAGCGATCATGCAGGCTGCATAGTCCATCCTTGCTCAACATCGGACACCCGCCTTCATCCGTCATGCGAATGAACGCATAATCATGATCACCCGTTACCGGCTGTTCATTTACATAAATATAATTTTTAAATAGCTCTCTCTCACGCTTATCCGGTGACATTTTTTCCTGCAACAGATGATAATGCGAGCGATCCAGTTTTACCTCCCAGCGCTGGCAGCAGGTATCCGGGCAGTCACTGCCGAGACATTGGAAATCGCGAAAATAATCGGGGGTTTTATAATTCAGCGACATAAATAAAGTTGGGAATAATTGATCCTTTTTGAGATCGCTCAGCGCGCAGGAAATTAGGGTACAGAAGCTCCGAGATTAGCGGAGAGCCTGGATAATTGCGCAGAATTTTTATTGTTAAAGCTTAACAACAGCATACCACAATATTTATTATCTTTATAAAATTCGAGCCGGAACAGCCTGGCGCTGCGGTCAACCGAGAAACGTGAAGAAATATCACCCCGCCTGATCAGCACCCCTACTTCATTCTTTAAACCCGCTTTTTTAAATCCGATGATATTTGCGCGATAGCCGGGGAGCGGGTCAACTAAAAGAGTATTTCTGATTTTCACTATGCTTCCCAGTGCAATCATTTTCGTCTGACCATCGACCTCGATGCTTACTTTTTTAAGACTGGAATCATAATCAAAATATTGTGGCTGCAGGTAGGTAACATGACGGTTACCGTATCTAACTCTATATCCATTATGGTCGTTGATAATGGCCATCAAGGGGCTACCAGGATCAAGATTCACCGGAGATGACTTTTTCAAAGGCACGTAGGTCAGTCGGCGCCGGGCATGGGCAACATCCAGGTAAATTTTTCCGTCGTTAATTGACAGGTTAACATGATTATCAATCCTGTCTTTCACTGCCGCCTTCTGTAAAGCAAAGCTACGCTTGAATTTAATGCCCAGCTTGCGCATAAAGGATTCCACCAGTAAGAGGTGGTAATACACGCGCTCATGTGTTGGATATTCTTTGCTGACTTCCAGTCCAAAGGCCGGCTTCTGATTTTGAATGGAAAAATATGTCAGCGTTTTTTCCATTTCCACATTTCCTTCGCGGGTGCGTGTATTTCTTATATGATAATGTGCGCCCTCATCATTGATCTCGGTATTGACTGTTTCCCTGACCTGTTTCGCCAACGCCATCAAATCACCATAATGGCGTGTTTTTATCTTCTCCTGATCGATGATAATGCTCTGCCCCCAGCGTTGCGGACTATGCAGTTTATCAATATACTTTTTACGGTAGAAACCACTGCCGTCATGCAGATTCAGAACCATATCGATCTGCTTATCCTGGATAATGGCCTTGATTTTCTGTATCAGTTCATATTCGGGATCATTTCGATCAAGCCTGGAAAACTTTCTGTTCAGATCGCCATAAACACCGCGGGAACGTTTAATGATGCTCTCGAAGTTGAGATTCGGCACCACCCACAAATTGCCTCTGGATATAGTGTATTCTGTTGCCAGTAGGGCTGCCGCATTGAAACTGCCCGGCTCATCACCTTGTATGCCGCCAATAATTAGAATAGTGGGCCCTGTATTGGCGGCTTCTTTTTTGTACAGTCTAAAATCAAAATGCGGCGGGTATCCCGTGCTTGCAACCGCACACAGGCTGAACAAAGAAAGAACCATGCTTGTGACAAATTTCATTTTATACAACTTTTATATGCCAGGGTTCGTAACGCACACCAAAATAATTATCTTTAGTGTAGCGTATAGAAACATAGCCCAGTCTGATTAATTTCCGGTATTCCTCAGTCTGTGCAAATCTGGCGGTAAAGTTCAGCACTCCCAGACCCCGTTTACCGACATCAAAATCTCCCAGCGCATGATAGGAATGACCCGGCGGGGCCAGCGAGCGCGAAGCACGGGAAAGATTAGTATTACATTTCTGTGCCTTTGCCAAAAACAGATACATTTGCTTCACCACGCTGCGAACGCCGGAGGTAAGTACCAGACTGTCACCCACATCTTTTTTCAGGCGTTCAAAAACCGTCTGTGATCCTCCCTTGAACAAATAGTTCCCACTGTGCCGAATCTTGATAATATCTTTTTTCACGACTTTTGCCGTCAATGAAGAAATTACTTTCTCACCCAAAAAGCCATAGTCATGAGCATCATGAAAGAAAATCTTTTCCATAAATTGAATTTCACCTACAGAAAATGCCTCGATAACAGAATAGCTACGCGCATATTTAAGCATTTCATCAAAGCTCATAAGACTAAAATTCGCGTAGCCTGCATGTGCCTGTATTTTTCCCAGACGCCTCAGGACACGCTGAAACACGGCTTGCTCGGCCACCGGCAAAAATATATCCCGCTTCAAATCCTGATCAAAGTGACTAAGCGTATACAGATGATCTTTTACTTCGGCATCCAGCTCGCGCGCAGGGGCTTCGCTGACAGGTGGATGTTCTTTTTTAGCGGGTTTTTTGGACAGCACAGGCAAATCATCCCGCAGACTGCGCCAGGAGATCGTCACTGCGGCCAGGGATGCCAGCCCTATCGAGGCAAGAAAATATCGGCGTCGATTCATTGATTAAAACCTGATGTATCCCCACGAATATTTTCTAAAAGTCGAAAGCTTATCGGTCCGCCAATGAACGCGAATAAAGGCAAAAGCAGTTATTATTGTATTCTGTGCCATAGGCACATCAACATAAAATATCGGCGTTTATTCGCGTTCATTGGCGGATATTTCTTTTATCTGTTTAATTTTAAAGGTTATTTTGTGGGGATCCCTCAGGATTAAAACTCATCTAAGGCCGGTCTGGAAACTTTAAAAATACACTGTCCCGCTGCAAGCAGCCGGGAATGAGATCCAAAAAGATTTAAAATGGCATACTAACTATCTCGTACCGACCTATTCACTTTCGTCTTTGCTGATCCACGATTGCAGGGCATCAACGATTTTTTCCGCCTGTGCGCGACTGGAAATATTGAATTTGGATTTCTGCTGATACTCGCCATTGCGCTTCTGGTAGCGGCGAATGCTGTATTTTTCCGGACCAAATTCTTCTTTTTTTCTGTCCCAATCCTGATACCGATACATAATAGTAGACCAGGCACCCTTGGTCAGAATAATCTTGTCAAGTTGTTTTGAAACAAGCTGCCCGTCTTCCGTATAATCAACGGTTAATTCATCTACATGCGTAGCCATGTACTGGTTTCCTCAAAGTGATATTCTAGAATAGCTGGCAAATACAGGCATTGTACGTTATCGTCGCCTAAAACTGAACCGCACTACATCGGGGAACCCAGCGGCATGCTTTTTTATCCATTCAAACGCCGCGGTCTGGCTGCTGAGTACCCGGCCCTCGGTTTCAAGCACCTTGTGACGGTATTGTTCAATCTGGCAAATCTGCTCCACCATGCGTACGCGATTGGCTTCATCCTCACCGCTAAAAGTAACCCCAACTTCAAAGTGTTTACCCTTCTTCCTACACCAGACCACTCGCCCCTGTACTTCAAAGGGTGAATCCGTGACGCTGATTCGAACCTGCACTGAATCCGCTTTTTTAAAGCGCCTTTGGCAATTGAAGCACAGTCCGCCATAACTGATGTCGTGTAACGGCCTGATGCTGCCTGTTGAATTCAGTTCCTGCACGACCTCAATCGGCACCTCCGAGGGATGGCGAATATATTTTCGTTTCATGTCCGTTGCCGCCCTGATTTTGACGCGCTGCCGTTTAAAAATGTCTAAAATAAAGGCTGCATAAATCACGCCATTGCAGCATAATTATCAGTCCCAGATCACAGCTATGCAGATTTAAAATCAGTGCGACTCAATTTAGGGCCATCAGGCCTCAGGCTCACCTCAAAACAGAAGCGCAGCCTGTCTCTGTCTTTACTATTCAGCGCCATCATTTATCTGGGTTTTGCCCTGGCAGCCGGGAAAGAAAGCCTGCTCAATGCATCCGCTACGCTGGGCGGCACGGGCTGGCTGCTGATCCTCTCCTGCTCATTTATCAGCTACCTTTTGCGCTTCCTGCGTTGGCAATATTATATTCGTTGTCTGGGCCATCACCTGCCCAGCCTGTTGCATTTTATTTATTATCTTGCCGGCTTTGCGCTGACCACCACACCCGCCAAAGCCGGTGAAACCATTCGCTCCCTTTACCTTAAAAATCATGACGTGCCCTTTAAGCACAGCCTCGCCAGTTTTTTCTGTGAGCGCTTTCAGGATTTGATCATTGTGACCCTGCTGGCCTCGCTGGCATTGTTGAACTTTGACGAGTATCGCTATTTTGTTTTCCTTTGCGCACTGACGCTACTGATTCTGCTGTCTGCGATGCGCAGCCAAAAACTGCCACAGTTTCTGCGTTATCTGGGCAGCATCCTGCGAATTTCAAAGCTGGAGCGCATGCTGGAATATCTGGCGAAGCTGCTTGAGTCCGCCCAGGCGCTATTGCAACTGCCCCGTCTGTATTCTGGCCTGTTACTGGGCCTGCTGGCCTGGAGCGTGCAAGGCCTCGCCTTTTATTTCATTCTCACAACCTTGGGATCCCCCTTGCCGCTGACCATGACCCTGGCTATTTACGCCATTAGCCTGCTGGCCGGCGCCCTGTCGTTTATACCTGGGGGCATTGGTGCTACCGAAGCCGTCATGTACCTGCTCCTTAGCCAAGCCGGGGTTGATCATTCTCTGGCGCTGGTTATCCCCATTATCAGCCGGGTTTCCACGCTCTGGTTTGCGGTAGTACTGGGGCTGCTGGCATCGGTAAACCTGAGCCTTCGCAACGATGCGCCCGTCAGAGGATCTTAAACCACAGCGGTAAGCTCAGCAGCGACAAAAGTGTGGTGACGGTCACCGCCAGTGCATAAATCGTGGTATCCAGCCGAAAGCGATCACACAATACCACTCCCAGCACCATGCTTGGCATAGCCGCTTCCAGCACCACGGCCGATAATAAATCGCCTTCCAGCCCCAAAACTTTTGCCAGTTGCCAGACCAGCAGCGGGGTTAACAATAACTGAATGCCACTCACCACCATCAGCGGAAGGATCTGCTGCATAGAAATACTGCGCCATTGCAAGCTCAGCCCCAGCGCCACCAGCATCAGGGGAATGACAGTATCACCGAGCAGCTTAAGAACTATTTCCAGGTTGCTGTCCAGGGGAACCGAAAGAATATTCAGCGCGCAACCCGCTATGGCGGCCCATAACGGGGGGATACGCGCCAGTCTTTTCAGAAACCCTGCTCGGCCATCAGCGCCACTATCACGCTCGCCATGATGCTGGGCCACCAGAATACCGACGGTAAATAGCAGCGGGGTACAGGCAAACAAATCATATTGAATGGCGACGCTCCGCGCCCAATCGCCGAACGTGGCCTGCAGAACAGGCAACCCCAGATAAGTGGCGTTAGGGAAGGCCGAGGCCAGCATGATAGCGCCGGAAATGCCTGCGGGCATTCTGCACAGGCGGCAGGCCAGGCCGCTCAAAAGCAACGCAAACAGAATGCCCGTAGCGGCCAACAGGCTGATTCTAAGCGAATCCAGTCCAATGGGTGTGCGCCATAGAACCACCAGCACCAGGGCCGGAAGAAACAGGTAATAAACAGACTCGGTCAGGCCGAGCCTCACCTGTTCCGGACTCAGTTTGCCCGGGCGAAGAAAACGCCAGCCTACCCCACAGGCAATCAGCGCGATCATTTGTAGCAATGTTTCAAACATGGCCTGAATTCTACCCGATGAAACAGCCTCTTATCATGTCAAACTTGTATACTATGTTTTCCAATCACTTCATCGAACCGATTCAGGCCTCAGACACACGGGGCATCGATCCCACGCATCAAAAGAGGCAAAAATTATGCGTATACTCCACACCATGCTGCGAGTAGCTGATCTGCAACGCTCCATTGACTTTTACACGCAAATAATGGGAATGAGCTTGCTGCGGCAAAAAGAGTATCCCGAGGGGCGTTTTACCCTGGCCTTTCTCGGTTATGGCCCTGAATCCGAGCAAACAGTGATTGAATTAACCTATAACTGGGATACCGATTCTTATGATCCCGGCACTGCCTTTGGTCATATCGCCATCGAAGTGGATAATGTATATGATGCCTGTGATGCGATTAGAATGAAGAATGGAAAAATCATCCGGGAGGCCGGGCCCATGAACGCGGGCAGTACTATTATTGCTTTTATCGAAGATCCGGATGCCTACTCGATTGAACTTGTCGGCAAGACTAAGAAATAGCCGCAGCCCATGTCTCATCATCCCCTCAACCGCATCATTGAACAGACAGCCAGCATAGTCGTCATGACGGATGTGCATGGCGTTGTCGAATACGTCAATCCCGCTTTTGAAAAAGTCACCGGTTACACCTCTGACGATGTTCTCGGTAAAGACTCGAATTTCTTTTCCTCCGACCGGCAGAGTGAAGAATTCTACGCTCACATGGCTCACATGTGGAGCACCCTGCTGGCGGGAAAAGTCTACTCCAACAACCTCATTCATAAACGCAAGGATGGCTCGCTGTTTCATACGGATCTCACCATCAGCCCCCTGATCGATGACAATACCGACATCACCCACTTTATGGTTATCGCCAGGGATGTCTCCGAACACATCCGCGACAAGACGCCTCCGATCCAGCATGACAGCCTGACGGATCTCCCCAACCGTAACCTTTTCATGGATCGGCTACAGCAGGCCATTTCCAAAGCGCAGCACCACCATCGGCTGGTGGCAGTCCTGTTCCTCGATCTGGATCGATTCAGGAATATCAACGACAGTCTCGGTCATACCGCTGGCGATCAACTGTTGCAACAGCTCGGCGAACGCTTCAGAAAGACCATCCGTGAGGGCGACACCATCGCCCGCTTTGGCAGTGACGAATTCGTTATTCTGCTGGATGACTTTGACTCGGACAACAGCCTCTCACTTGTCGCCCAGAAAATACTGAACTCACTGGCTATGCCGTTTGAAATCAACAGCCATGAAATTTTCATCACCGCCAGTATCGGCATCAGCATCTCGCCGCATGACGGCGACGATCCCGATACCCTGCTGCGCAATGCCGACATCGCCATGTGCCGAGCCAGGGAACTGGGTAAAAATAATTTCCAGTATTACTCCGAAACCATGACGGCCCACGTCTTTGAACACCTGAGTCTGGAAAACAGTCTACGCCATGCGCTTGAACGTAACGAGTTCATTCTTCACTACCAGCCCCAGGTGGATACCCGCAGTGGAAAGATTTTCGGAGTCGAGGCTCTGCTGCGCTGGCAGCATCCTGAGCTGGGCCTGGTCATGCCCAATCACTTTATTTCCCTGCTGGAAGAAACCGGGCTAATCGAGCCTGTCGGTATATGGGTGCTGGAAACCGCCTGTAAACAATCACGACAATGGCACCAGTCCGGCATAGGCTTTGTTCATATGTCGGTCAATCTCTCCAGCCGCCAGTTCAACAACCGCCATTTTATCGCCTCCCTGCAGAACATCATCAAAGAAACCCAGGTCAATCCGCAATACCTGGAACTGGAACTGACCGAAAGCATGCTTATGCGCAACACCAGTAGCGTCGTCACGGCGCTGAAAAACCTGAACAATCTGGGTGTGCGCTTTGCGATTGATGACTTCGGCACTGGCTATTCGTCGCTCAGCTACCTGCGTCGTTTTCCCATTGATACGATCAAAATCGACCGCTCCTTTATCCGCGATATTACCTACGACACCGATGATCGCGCCATTTGTTCCGCCATTATCGGCATGACCCAAAGCCTGTCGCTCAATGTCATCGCCGAAGGCGTGGAGACCCATGCCCAGCTCGATATTCTGAAAACCAAAGAATGCCATTACATCCAGGGCAATGTGTTTAGCCCGGCGGTGCCCGCAGCAAAAATGACTCAAATGCTCGCCGATCAGTTGCTCATCTAAAGTAACTTAATCCTGATGTATCCCACGAATATTATTAAAAGATAAAAGCTTAACCGTCCGCGAATAAACGCAAATATTCAGGAGACTCTGTGATTAATTCCGTTCGCCCCGTTAATTCGATATGGGTAAACCACCGCTTTTGGCGGTGAACTCAAACAGGTTCTGCCGTTCCGTCGTGCAGAGGAGATAATTAGCTTCTTTGAAACGGCAAGTTCACTAGAAGGCCATTATGAGAGAGTGATAAACCCAGGCTCACGTTAGCCCTTATTGAAATAACGGTAGGGTGGGCACGGTTTTTGTGCCCACGTGTTATTTTTGGGGGGGGGTTAAAATATAAACGGCGCGTTGAATTTTTCCGCGTGGGCACAAAAACCGTGCCCACCCTACCGAGTTATATAAAGAATCAGGAACAAGAAGACAAATAGCGGGAGTTCGTCAGGTTGGTAGAAGTTTAACTTTAGCAATAGCCCCTTCCAGGGGCTTTCATCATACCCCCCGCTCTGCGGGTGGTTGTTAATTCCGTTCGCCCTGAGTCTGTCGAAGGGTGTGATTTCTGGCACCCTGATTTTACTACGTTCGTTGTTCCTGGCTCGACAAGGCTCTCCTGAGTTTGCCGAAGGACCCACTACGAATGGCGAAATTAATCAGCGTTTCCCTGGATTTGTGTACCTGCGACACACACGTTTAACACGGCGACTGTTTTTTGCGTTTATTCGCGTTCATTTGCGGATCTTTCTCTTATCCTTTTTAAGATTAAACATTATTTTGTAGGGAGATCTCAGAATTTAGTCATATTCATTATATTTTTTTGAACTGCCGCGCACTTTTTCCACTGGATATTTGTCGTTATTGATTTTTATTTTTTCTTCCACGGCGGCGAGAATATCCACCTTCAGCTCGGTCGCCATACGCATGAGATAAATAAAAACATCCGCCATTTCCAGTGACACGGCATATTTTTTTTCGGCGTTCAGCGTCTTGCTCTGCTGCTCATTCAACCACTGAAAATGTTCCAGCAGCTCCGACGCTTCCACCGACAGCGCCATGGCCAGGTTTTTAGGCGCATGAAATTGTTCCCAGTCCCGCAGCCGGGCAAATTCGAGCAATTCTTTCTGGATCTTTGACAGATCACATGCGGCCATGATCAGCGCGTCCTGAAAATATTGATCGGAAAAAGGGGTGAAATTCGGAGGCTCACGCAAACACCCCCCGCTTTCGCCGGGGTACTTTCAGAATAAGAATTATTGCTGTAGCAGAGACCTGGCGGCCTGCTGCAGATTTCGGCTCAGCTCAAGCGAATACCATGCGTCCGCATCGAGCACCTGCCGGTTACCATCCAGGTATTCGATCATGACAGAAACCGCTTCCTGATGACGCCAAACCATGAGCTTCACTTTTATCAGTTTGCCGCTCCGATTGACATACCAGGCACCGACCACTGGTTGTTGTTTGATAAACATAATCCGACCCCTATACACCTTGTCTGTTGTTGACTGCAATCCGGTGTTTTTTGACTGGCCAACAGTTTAGCAAAATTTGCGCGGGTTTGTACTTACCTATTTATGCATAGTTTATGACCACCCGCAAAAAATTAAGTTGCACAGGGAAGGCATAAGCTCCTCATTTACAGTAACTTAAATAACGAAGTAAAACAGGTCGTCAATATTTCGACTCCTGGTTTTATTCTAAAGCTTGAGCAAGAAGACAATTATTCGTCAGTCACACAGCCCTGCGACGCATCTTTAACATTCTTGATGTATTTAAACAGGGTCCCTCGACTTGCCTTATAAGCAGGCATCACCCAGTCGCGTCGGCGCTGTTGCATTTCTTCCTCACTGAGATCTACATTCAGCAAGTGGGTCTCGGCATTGATGGTAATCCCGTCGCCGTTACGAATAAGGCCGATTGGCCCGCCTTCCTGCGCCTCGGGCACCACATGGCCGATAATAAAGCCATGAGACCCACCGGAAAAACGGCCATCGGTAATCAACGCCACATCCTTGCCCAACCCGGCCCCCATGATGGCCGAGGTTGGGGTGAGCATTTCCGGCATCCCGGGTCCCCCTTTTGGACCTTCATAGCGAATGATGATCACCTCGCCTTTCTGAATTTCCCCTTTCTCCAGTCCGGCCAACATGTCTTCCTCACAATCATACACCCGCGCCGGACCGGCAAAGTGCAACCCTTCCTTGCCGGTGATCTTGGCCACCGAGCCGCCAGGCGCCAGATTGCCTCTGAGGATCTGAATATGGCCGGTGGCCTTGATCGGTTTGTCCAATGGCATAAACACGTCCTGGCCCTCTTTTAACGCGGGCAGTTCCGCCAGGTTTTCAGCGAGGGTCTTACCGGTGACGGTCATGCAGTCACCGTTGATCATGCCCTCAGCCAGCAGGTATTTCATCACCGCCGGCGTACCGCCCACCTTATGCAGATCTTCCATCACATACTTGCCGCTGGGCTTGAGATCGGCCAGGAAGGGCACACGATCGCTGACCGCCTGAAAATCATCCAGGCCCAGCGGCACCTCCACAGCGCGCGCCATCGCGATAAGGTGCAGCACGGCATTGGTGGAACCGCCCAGGGCGATGACCACCACCATGGCATTCTCGAACGCCTCGCGGGTCATGATGTCACGGGGCTTGATGTCCTGTTCAAGCAAATAGCGAACAGCCTTGCCGGCAGCCAGACATTCTTCACGCTTGCCCGGATCGACAGCCGGGATGGAGGAACTGTAGGGCAGACTCATGCCCAACGCTTCAATCGCCGAGGCCATGGTGTTGGCGGTATACATCCCTCCGCAGGCGCCCGGACCGGGACAGGATTTTTCAACAATTTCCTCGCGTTCATCATCATCGATTTTCTCCGCCAGAAACTCACCATAGCTTTGAAAGGCCGAAATGATATCCAACGCCCGATCTTTCAGATGGCCAGGCTTGATGGTGCCGCCGTACACCATCAGCGCCGGACGGTTAACCCGGCCCATGGCCATCATCACTCCCGGCATGTTCTTATCACAGCCAGGGATGGAAATATTGGCGTCATACCACTGCGCGCACATGACGGTTTCGATAGAGTCGGCGATGATGTCGCGGGACTGCAAAGAGTAGCTCATACCGTCAGTCCCCATGGAAATACCGTCAGAAACGCCAATCGTATTGAAGCGCATGCCCACCAGCCCGGCTTTTTCCACCCCTTCTTTGACCATTGCAGCAAGATCATTGAGATGCATATTGCAGGTATTGCCTTCCCACCAGACACTGGAAATTCCCACCTCAGCCTTGTTCATGTCTTCATGACTCATGCCTGTGCCATACAACATGGCCTGGGAGGCGCCCTGGGATTTGGGTTGAGTGATCCGAGAACTGACTTTGTTGATCTTGTCTGCCATTGTTTTACTTCTCCGCTGAAAGGTGAAAATCGGGGATGGAACACTGCCGCATCCAACGCCGTGGCGTATTATAAAACAATCCCGCTTCCGGGGTAGTAAAACAGTCGCGGTGTGTTTATAAAAGGTTAATATTATCTAAGTAAACGCCGATATAACGGGTATGTGCTAATCAGACACCAAAGTCAATCCGGCTTATTTGTGTTTTGTGGGTCAAGCCGGCTGTCAGGAGAAGACGAATCTGCTATAACCGGAACGCAGGAAACCTTTCTTGAGGCAGGCGCAGGTTTTTAAACGGACAAGACTTATGACACCGAAGATCCTGTTTACCCATCGATCGCACCGCCCACTTGTCCGGGCATCCCTTTACACCTGCCTGTGTGTTTACTTTCTGCTGCCGGCAGGCGTCCAGGCTGCCGGCCAGTACAACCTTAGGCAGCAACGCGCCCTGTTTGAACAGGCCGAGCACGCCATTAAGCTGGGCCGGCTGACTCGCTACCGCCGCTTAAAAGCAAAACTCACGAACTATCCCCTGCTGCCCTATCTCGAATATACCCGACTCAAACACCACATTCCGCAACGCTCGGCTAATGAGATCCACGCCTTTATCCACCAATACAGCGACACGCCACTGGCCCCCCGGCTGCTACAGAACTGGCTGCAAACACGTGCGCAAGTGAGCGACTGGCAGGGACTGGCCGATAACTATTTTATCAATGACAACCGCAGCCTGCGCTGCCAGTACAGCCACGCATTATATGAAACCGGCGCCACCGAACGCGCCAATCTCATCACCCAAGCTCTGTGGCTGAGCGGTCGCTCCCTGCCTCGAAGCTGTGACAAACCGATAGCACTATGGCGAGAGGCCGGTCAACTCAGCCCGGAACTACTCTGGCAGCGCATCCATCTGAGCATGCAGAAAGGTAATGTGCGTCTGACCCGTTATCTGGGTAAAATGCTACCCAGGGACAAACGCTTCTGGATTGCCATCTGGGAGAAAGTGCGCCGTGATCCCGGCTATCTACTGGA
>VAOZ01155393.1_pt1 | contig 14222 bp, 14 predicted proteins | sample 3394041 | NCBI WGS metagenome assembly VAOZ01 (sample SAMN08290431, study PRJNA428436) | hydrothermal vent metagenome | isolation source: Deep-sea hydrothermal vent chimney | place: Indian Ocean: Southwest Indian Ridge
ACTATTATAATCCATTACAGTATCAATAACTTACAATGTCTCCACAACAATTTTTACCCACAAATTCTGCTGAGGAGCCATAGGTTTAAAGGTTATTTTGTTGGGATCCCTCTATACTAAGTTACCACGGGTTACATTTAGTTACCAGTCGGTAACTCAATTTGTTAATAACAAATAATTATCAGGTTTCCATTGGTAACTTGATTATGTATTCTACTTCGGCAGGCTTAATTAGTGCCTCCGAATCGATCAAAAAAACAAAGGTGACAATATGAAACTATATTACAGCCCCGGCGCCTGCTCATTGGCGCCACACATCGTGCTGCAAGAAACCGGAAAGGAATTCGAACTGGTCAAGGTTGACCTTGCTTCGAAGACAACCGAGACGGGAGATGACTTTATGAAAATCAACCCTCATGGCTACGTGCCTGTATTGGGACTTGATAACGGTGAGGTGCTGACTGAAGGTGTTGCTATCATGCAATATCTGGCAGATCAGTCGCCAGAGGCAGGGCTTGCACCTGAAAACGGCACTTTTGAGCGTGCACGTTTACAGGAAAAACTAAACTACCTTTCCACTGAACTGCATAAGGCCTTCGCTCCATTATTTTCTGACAGCGCTGAGGCAGAAAAGAAAAAAGCAGTGGCAAAAATCGAATCCAAACTGGATTACCTTGATACCCTTTTAAACAGTAAAGACTACCTCATGGGTGACGTATTTTCTATTGCTGATGCATACCTGTTTGTCTTGACAGGCTGGACCGTGCCAACAGGCATTGGTCTGGGCGGATGGCCGAATATAGCTTCATTTTCTACCCGTGTATCAGGGCGAAAAAGCGTCCGTGCAGCGATGCAGGCTGAGGGCCTGTTAAATTAGAGAGTTTCGCTTTCGCAAGCATCTGTTACATGGGATTTTAAATGATCTAAACCGATCCCAATAAATTTTGGCAGGAGGCACCTCATTATTAATAATTCAGCCTGGAATGATCATCCTGATTATAATATTGACATCACATTGTCTATTAAGGCAATACGTATCACCTTTCGAGGTATTGCACTTACAGACAGTCAAAACGCACTTCAATTAAAAGAACAGAATTACCCACCAATTTATTATTTTCCTCGTAATGAGGTTCGCATGGATTTTCTGGAACGATCCAGTAAAATGACGCACTGCCCATTCAAAGGAGATGCCAGCCACTGGACACTGGCCCTTGAAGGGCTTCGGGTTGAAGTGGCGGCCTGGAGCTATACTGATCCTTTTGAACAGGTCATCGCGATAAGAAATTACATCGCTTTTTATCCTGAAGTGATCGAAGAGCTCATAGAGATATGAATAATGGATGATGCCATACTAAATAAAGCGAAAAGACACTTAAATCGCGTTGACCCGATCATGGCTGAGATTATTCGTACACACTCACCTTTTAGTCAGGAGAGAAAAAGAACAAACCCGTATCATACGATAATACGGACGATTGTTAATCAACAGCTTTCGATTAAGGCCGGGCAAACTATTTTTTCCCGCTTACTCGTGCGTCAGGGTGGGCGTGTTTTAAAAGCGGATAAAATTTTCGTTCTGACTCAAAACCAGATCCAAAAATGCGGGATATCAAAAAATAAAACCCGTTCTATACAGGCCATTACGCAGGCCATAATGAATAAGCAATTAAATTTTAAAAAACTTGAAGAATTAGACGACGAAACGGTCATGTCTAAATTAGTTGAATACCCGGGAATAGGACAATGGAGTGCCGAGATATTTTTAATGTCATCATTCAACCGGCCGGATATTTTACCTGTTGGCGATCTGGTGTTACGAAAATCCATACAAAAGCATTACTCATTAGACAATAATGCGGATTTGGAGGACTATCTTGATATCGCCAGCGCATGGTGCCCGTTTCGAACCATCGCCAGCCGATATCTATGGGCGGCTTATCTCTAACTACTAATGGGCTTACTGATTATGCGACACGAAATTCTCGTTCCCACGCCGGAGCGTGGGAACCAGTAAACCCGGTATACTCTCTGAAGTTGAACGAGTATTTAAAGCAGTGAGTCCGTTGATGGCATTTTTAACAACAGCCATAGCGTTGCCGTATAAGCAACGATAAGCTGTATATTTTTATCGTTATATACACTAAAAATAACCGGTCCAGATCCACCGTCAGGTGGTTAGGTTTGCAGCTGTCCGAGCAGCAACTGTGCCGCTAACCCGATACCCAGCGTAAAGATGAAGGCGATGCGCCATACTAGCCTGACTAATGGCATGGGTGCCGGGGCGGATACAGGCGTTGGCGCTGCCGCATCGTTGGGTTGCTGATACATCGGTACGACGATGCGCAGGTAGACCGCCAACGAGAGCACGCTGTTGAGAATCGCGACTACTGTGAGCCAGGTGAAACCGGCGTCAATCGAGGCGCCGAACAATAAAAATTTGCCCACGAAACCGGCAAGCGGCGGGATCCCGGCCAGGGAAAGAAGAAAGACCACCATCGCCACACCCAGGGCAATATTTTTGCGTCCGATGCCGGAGAAGGCATCGAGGCTTCGGCCCGTGCGCATGACGATGGCAAAGGCGCCCAGATTCATGGCGGCGTAGGCGGCGGCAAAAACAATGATGGATTTAAAGGCGAGCGGGCTGGCGTTTGTTGCGACGATACCGAGGAGGAAGTAACCGGCCTGGGCAATGGACGAATAGGCCAGCAGGCGGACAATATTGTTTTGCACCAGTGCGGCCAGGTAGCCGTAGGTCATGGTCAGCACACAGACCACAGCGATGACCCACGGCCAGCCTGTGTCCAGGGGTAAATCGCGCACCACTTGCGCCAGGGCGAGGATCGCGCCGATCTTGGGTACCACCGACAGGTACGCGGCTATCGATACGGGCGCGCCTTCATAGGCATCCGGCGCCCAGAAATGAAACGGCACCAGTGAGGCTTTGTAACCCAGACCGACGATAACGGCGATCAGGCCAAGGGCGGCGAGCATCGGTCTGGTGCCGAGGCGGGACAGATCGCTGAGCAGCGTCGAACCGGTGCCGCCAAACCAGTAACTGAGACCGAAGATCATGATGGCGCCGGTGACTGAGGCGAAGACAAAAAACTTCATGGCGGCTTCAGTGGCGCTGTCATTTCGCGGGTAGGCCACCAGGGCAAAGGAGCCCAGGCCGGAGAGTAACAGCCCCAGTACCAGCAGCATGGTGTCACCGGCGCCGGACAGTAGCAGGGAACCGAGGGTGACCAGACAAACCAGCACATAGACCGTACCTTCCCGGTCACGGCCGCCGAGCTCTGAACGCGCCAGCAGAATCGACAGCAGGGTTGCGGGCAGCAGGATGAGCTTGGCCCAGATACTCAATGTATCAATGCGATAGGTGCCGCTGAAGACGCTGGTATCCGTCCCCAACAGGGGCAGGGTCATGCCGGTTGCGAGCAGCAAACCGGCAACCGTAATGATCAGCGCGAGGCGGGGCAGGCGCAGCATCTCGGCCACCAGTGCGAAGACGATGGTCAGAAGCACCATGATCTCGGGGATCAGGAAGGCGAGATCACGCGCCATCAGAGCTTTAACGCCACTGTGGTCTGGTGAATGATATCCAGTACCCAGGCCGGTGCGATGCCCACGACGATGATCAATATCAACAGTGGGCCCAACGTGAGGACCTCCCGCACATTCAGATCCGCCATGCCTGTCCACTTTTCATGAGGTTCGCCCAGAAAGACCTTGCCAATCGCTCTCAGGTAGAGACCGGCCGTGATAACGATTCCGAGGATCACGATAATGGCTACAGGTTCGACCTCCAGCGTCGCCAGGAAGATCTGAAACTCGGCCGGGAAGTGCGCCAGTCCGGGTAATCCCAGCGAGGCGAAGGCGGCCAGTACGAAGGACCAGCCGAGTATCGGGATCACCTTGAGCAGACCACCGAAGTGATCCATCTCGCGTGTGTGGGCGCGATCCTGCAACATGCCGACGAGAAAGAACAGGGCGCCGGTGACCAGCCCATGGCTGATCATTTGCAACACCGAGCCGTCCAGCGCCATGGCGCGCACCGCAGGATCGGTGGCCAGCGCGGCGATCGCGACTCCGACGATGATATACCCCATGTGATTGACCGAGGTATAGGCGACCAGACGTTTAAGATCGCTCTGCGCCAGCGCAGCAAAGGCGCCGTAGAGTGCGGCGACGACACCGAAGACCAGGATGATGATTCCGGCGTCATGAAAGGCGTCCGGGGTCATTTGCAGGGCGAAACGTATCAGACCATACGTGCCGAATTTCAGCATCACGCCCGCGAGGATGACACTGCCGGCCGCCGGAGCCTGGACATGCGCGGCTGGCAGCCAGGTATGAAAGGGGAAGACCGGCGTCTTCACTGCAAACGTGAACAGCATCGCTATCAGCGCCAGCATGGCCCCCGTTCCTGTCAATGGGGGATGGTCGATCCAGATGCGCATGTCAAAAGTATGTGGGTCACTGCCAAGATACAGTCCGAGGATGGCAAGCAGCAACGGCAGGCTGCCCAGCAGGGTGTAGAGAAAGAACATCAACGCCGCGCGCTGACGATCTTCGTGTCCCCAGCCTGCGATCATGAAGTACATCGAGACCAGCGATACTTCAAAAAAAACGTAGAACAGGATCGCATCCAGCGCGGTAAAAGTGCCGATGGCGGCCGTCTCCAGCATCAGCATCAGTACCACATAGGCATGAGGACGTTCCTTGACATTGGCCGAGAAAATAAAAGTCAGAAAGAACAGCAGGGCGCTCAGGAGCACCAGCGGCAGACTGATACCGTCCACCCCCACGCGATAAGCGGCACCGATGGCCGGCATCCAGTCAAACTGTTCGATCTGGGCGAAGCCCGTGTCATTCACGCCGCGCGACCACATCCACAGTGCGCCCAATAATGTCAGTCCACTGGTGACGATGCCGATAGTATGCACGACCTGCGCCGGGGCTTTGCGCGAGGCCATAACGAGCAGCGCTCCGAGAAGCGGCAGGAACAGAGTGATAGACACGATGGGAAGCACTGGAGTCTCCTTATCAATGGATCAGCAAAGCCAGCAACAGGATAGCGAGGATTAGTGCTGCGCCCACGACGGTGATCGCCATTTCGCGATGAATCAGGCCGCTCTGCAAGGTGCGGGCGCGGCTGCCGAGTTCGACGGTGCCATGTGCGACTGAAAATATCAGCCCGTCGATGCCTTGATCGTCACTACGGCGCACGACCCGGCCAATGTTGAGTGCGAACCGTCCCACGGCAAGTACAGCAACATACAGGCGGCGCTCCAGCCGCTCGCAGCTGTGCGCAATGGCGAATGCAGGACGCACCATCCAGGCATCGAAACCGCCGGCAATGACAAAGCCCCGTTGCGCCCAGGGCAATAACGGTCCCAGCAAGCGCGGCATCGGAATGAACCAGCCCAGCATCAGGCCGCCCAGCGCAGCGCTTAGTCCGAGGATTTGTGCGAGGGTATTGTCGGGCATCGAGCGGTGTAGCAATGTTTCGATAGACGGGAAACCAGCTCCGAGGATAACGGCCAGCGTGACCAGTCCGGCCAGCCCGGCCCCCATCCAGCGCAGTCCTGCGACAGGGCGTTTCCGGCTAGTGCCATGCCACAGGATGTACAAGGCTCGCGCCATGTAAGCGCCGGTCAACAGGGTGCCAGCCAGCGCGAGAGTCGCCAGCACTAACGCGTTGGGTGAGGCCAACGACGCGGCGACGATGGCATCCTTGGAAAAGAAACCGCTCAGAGGCGGGATGCCGGCCAGCGCCAGCGCGGCCAGTGTAAAACCAATAAATATGCGGGGTCGGTCACGCCCCACGCCTTCCAGGTCGGTCAGCGCCGTGCTTTTACGGCTGTGCTGAAATACCCCCGCACCGAGAAACAGGGAGCTCTTGATAGCCGCGTGAGCAATCAGGTGCAGCAGCGCCGCCAGGGGTACACCGGCGCCTACCGCCACCAGCATCAGCCCATACTGACTGGAGGTCGAGGCGGCGAGCAGGCGTTTGAGATCGCGTTCGCCCAGTGCGATCAGGCCGGTCACGACGGTGGTGACGCCGCCGACGATGCCAATCACCAGCAGCACATCAGTCGGCAGCATCGGCGCGGTGCGGATCAGCAGAATCGCACCGGCGGCCACCAGAGTCGCGGAGTGCAACAGCGCCGAGACCGGTGTGGGACCCGCCATGGCGCGTTGCAGCCAGTCGTGCAGCGGTGTCTGTGCGGATTTGCCCATGGCGGCGACCAGGAGTAGAAATCCGGCGGCGACAGCCGCATTGCCCCCCATGTTCAATGTGGTCGCGATATCGCTGCTGCCGGTGTTGGCAATGAGAATAAACACCGCGATATAGAGACCCAGATCGGCGCTACGGGTAACCAGAAAGGCGCGGGTGGCGGCGGAACTGACGCCGGGTCGGGGGTACCAGAAGCCGATCAACAGATAACTGCTCACACCGATCAGTTCCCAGGCGGCGAGCAACAATATCCAGTCGCCGGCGAGTACCAGGGTTTGCATGGCGGAGATAAACAGCAGCATGGTGGCAAAGAAACGGATTTTTTCCCTGTCCTGCTTCATGTAGCCGGTCGCATAGACCAGCACCAGGCTGCTGATTACGGCGACCAGGGTTGAAAGCAATGCGGTTAAAGGGGTGGCGATCAGGCGCAGGGGGAGTTCCGGCAGGCCGGGCAGTATCATTTCGCTGCTTACGCCGTTGAAGGCATGGGTCAGTAGCCCGAGGCTGGCGAGCAGGCTGACAGCCGCGCCCGCCAGTGCCAGCGCAGCGGGTAAATGTCGTAGTAACAGGATCAGCAGTGCCGCAAAGAGCGGCGCGAGAATGACGACAGGAATGAAATTCATCCTTTGAGCTCCACGGCTTCTTCCATTTCCACCGAGCCTTTGGCGCGGAAACGGGCAATGGCCACGCCGAAGCCCACCGCCATCTCTATGGCCATGACGGTCATCACAATCAGTACGAACATTTGTCCGGCCGGTGTGTCCGGATGCAGATAGCGCCAGAACGCCACCAGGTTGACCATGGCCCCGGCAAGCATCAGTTCCACCCCCATCATGATCATGACCAGGTTGGTTTGTGACAGTGCGCCATAGATCCCGACACCAAACAGCGCCGCGCCGGTAATGAGTGCGAGGAGCAGATCAATGCTCATGTTCGCGGCTCCTGCTAACGGGTTGTATGGCGACGGCGGTGGCGGCGATCATGGCGGTAAGAATAGTGACGCCGGCGGTTTCAAAAATCAGCATGGATCGGCCCAGTAGTTCAAGGCCCAGATCGACCGTTTGTTGCGCGGCGTTCGGGACAGAACTGGCCACAGGCCCCCAGTCGACAAACACGGCGACGGCCACGGCGGCCACGAAGGAAACCATACCGGCCCCTAGCGACAGGCGTTTCTGGTGGGTCATGTCCATTTCGCCGAGCCCGCCCGGATCCATCATGAACATCACCATAAAAATGGCCATGATGCTCATTTCGGTGGCCATCATCATGATCTGCAATACGCCCAGAAATTCCACCTGCATGCTCAGGAACATGGCGCCGAGGGCGGTCTGTGAGAACAGTAGCGCCAGGGCGGAGCGCACCATCGAAAACGTGCGGAACACGACGATTCCAAACCACACGGCGGCGAGGCCGAAGAAACCGATAAAGAACATCTGGGCGGACATTATGGCAACACCAGTACAAGGACGCCGACGAGGAAGATATTCAGTAGCGCCAGTGGTATGCCAAATATCCAGCACCAGGCCAGCAGATCTGCTTCGCGGATGCGTGGCATAAAACGCCCGATCAGCAGCATGGTTGCGGTGACGACGAGTATCTTGATGGCGCTCCACGCCCAGGGCGGTAGCCACGGCCCCTGCCATCCGCCCAGGTAGAAAATCACGGTGGCCGCCGCCAGGGTAATAATCAGCACCAACCGTCCCAGGCGGAACACGGCTAGCCGAACGCCGGTATATTCGGCTTCCACACCACCGGCCAGTTCACCTTTCGCAGTGGGTAAGTCAAACGGCGGCAGAAAAGCCAGCGCCATGGCTGCGATGAAAAACAGCACAAAGCCTAGCGGTTGATAAACGATGTTCCAGATGCCTGCCTGAGAGATCACGATCTGTGTGGTCAGTAATGACTCGGCGCGCATCACCACAGCGGTGATGGGCATGACGATAAGCATGGCGTAGGCGATCAGTTGGCCCAGAAAACGCCAGCCGCCGATCATGGTGTAGGCGCCGTCCGGTCCCCAGCCGGCCATGAGCAGGGCGACCAGGACATAGACCAGCGCGGCGTTGATGAACAGCGCGCCGGTGGCAAGATCTGTGATGATGAGGCCGGGTGCAAGCGGCACAACCGCTGCGGCGAGTATGGCCGAAATGAGCAGCAACACCGGGGCCACCTCAAAGAAAATCCGATCAGGCTTGCGCGGTATGATGGATTCCCGTCCCAGCAGGGCGAGGGCGGTCAAGGCAGGCGAGGCCCATTGAAAACGACCGTTCGTAGTCCATGCTTCTATTACCGCGACCAGGTACGCCCCGAGCGCTAACAGGAGCAGTACCAGAACAGTCGTCATTGCTGTATCTCCCAGGGTGACAGGTCCAGGGAACCGACGATTACCAGCGCATCGCCCAGCTCCTGCTGTTCGATCAGTGAGTTGATGAGGGTGAGATGGTGCGTCGAGGGTGTCTCCAGTTGCGCCGTAGTAATCCGGCCTCCCTCCAGTGTCAGTTGCAGGCGGGCCAACCCGCGGGGTGTCTCGACTGCCGCTTCAGCGGTTCCGGATATGTCACCAACATGGGCGGGTGCAGGCGGCTTGATCGCGCCTGCCGCTTCAATGAGTGCGAGGCTGTGAGTCATCTCGTCAAGGCGAACGTGCAGGCGAGCGAGGGCATCGCCTTCTTTGCGATTGGCAGGGGTGAACCCCAGTGCGGCGCAGGCCTTGTCCGTACTGCGTGCATCGTTGCTGATCCCGGCGGCGCGCGCCACAGGGCCACGCAGAGTGGCCTCCGGGGCCAGGCGACCGATGCCGACCGTTCGTGATTTCAGTAAAGGTGTCCGTTGCAATCGTTTGCTCAGGGCTTGTAGGGCGGGTTTTAAGGCCACGATCTGTTTCAGATCGGCATGCTGGAATTGCAATTGCAGGGATGCGGCGCGTCGCATTAGCCAGTCGAAGCCGGTTTGCTGTCCAAATAGTGCCAGCCAGCCCAGATGGCTCGCGATCCGTTCCCGCTCCAGTGCGCCGATCCGTGCGCAGGCGGTATCGGCAGGCACATCCATCCCGGCCACGTTTTCCAGCGCCCGGCAGGCGAGGAGTCGATAGGCGATTGGGGCCAGTGGATCCCTGTTGCTCAGTCGTTCGACGAAACTTCCGGAGTCCATCGATAAAGGTTGCAGCAGCTCCCCGTTTTCAATCAGAGAGCGGGTGTCGGATCCGGCGACCGTGTCACCGTCGAGCGTTAAAGTCAGCAGCAGGCCGCCGGGCAGGCCCGGAAAAAACGGCCCGAAGGGCACCTCGATCCACTCCATCGGCAGACCATCACCGCTGCGCGGCAGATCTTTGGTGACATCAATCATGGACATGAATGCCATATTGTCGTGGTTCATGGTGCTGTGATCATTATGGGGATCCATACCGGCGTGTTCCTGGATCTGTGCGTCTTGTCTCTCGTACGGTTCCAGAGTCATGCCGCATTTCGGACAGGAACCGGGTTCACTCTGCACGACCTCCGGATGCATGGGGCAGGTGTATTCGAGCGGTGCGTCATGAGCCATGTGGTTATGAGCATGCGTGGGTTCAGTCTGAGCTTCACGCGGTTCCAGAGTCATGCCGCATTTCGGGCAGGAACCGGGTTCACTCTGCACGACCTCCGGGTGCATGGGACAGGTGTATTCGACCGGTGCGTCATGAGCCATGTGGTTATGAGCATGCGTGGGTTCAGTCTGAGCTTCATGCGGTTCCAGAGTCATGCCGCATTTCGGACAGGAACCGGGTTCATTCTGCACGACCTCCGGGTGCATGGGACAGGTGTATTCGAGCGGTGCGTCATGAGCCATAGTGTGGTGAGTACCGTGGTCATGGGTTGATGTGATCTGCATATCTGCGCTGCTGTTCATTTCCTGCTGATCAGCTTGCGTATGTCCTGCCGTGGCCTGTGTTTCGCGTGGTAGCAGATCCATGCCGCATTTTGGACAGGAGCCGGGTTCACTCTGCACGACTTCCGGATGCATGGGGCAGGTGTATTCGATACGGACGTGCAGCATTGGCGCGTCAAAATTCGACACGTCCGGACGGAAGGCACCCTCGGCAAATGCACTGCGCAACTGGCGTATGCCCTGGATCAGATCCTGTTGTGACAGTCCCCCCACGACATCGGCGGCAGGTAACGGTGGCAATGTTTCTGTGCCAAGCGCGAACAAGACCCGTGGGCGTACCATCTGGGCGTAAATAATCGCTGCGGCCTCGCGTAGCGCCGGAGGAATAGCGCCGACTATCAGCAATACACTCGCGTGGCGCGGACTGGCAACCGGATGCAGTCCCGCCGCTTCGATATCCAGACCGTGGGCACGGGCAATGTCGGGGCCGGGAATAATAAAAACGCCGAGATCACGAGCCATCGCGATGCTGACCAGCCGCCGCAATCCGGACAGTGTTCCCTGGCGAGCGCCGGTGATCATCTATTGTCTCCGCAGGGCGCCCTGACTCCAGCCGTAGAGTAAACCCAGAAACAGAATGGCCAGAAAGACACCCATGTCGAGCAGGGCAACCCGTCCCACCTGCTTGTATACCACAGCCCATGGATACATGAAGGCCATCTCCATATCAAAGGCCAGAAATAATAACGCGTACCCATAGTAGCGCGCGTGATAGCGCACCCAGACCGGATCCCGTGACAATTGGCCGGCTGTGGCGGGGACATCCTTGGCCGGTTCCTGACGTGTCTTGCCGAGCGTACGGGCGAGCCAATACAAGCTCAGCACAAAACCCATCACGCCAATCGTCAGACCCACTAGAAGGCCATATTGTTCCAGTGCGCTCATTTTTGATTATCCTGTCATTGCACCCCAGGAGGGTTTCTTCAGGGCGCGAGCGTAGCGAAGCTGTCTTATTAGATGTAAGGTCGATAGAGTCTATTATAGATAACGCAAATAAAACAGGTACAGCCGTTCAAACATGTCCTTGACGGTAACAAGCTTCTTCGAATGGCGTGGAAAAATATTTCGGAACGGCGGTTTGCCATCACTGGCGGCGTGCAACCACAGGGCATCATTCTCCATGTTCAGTATGCAGGAAAGTTCAAAACGATAGGTGTGCGAGGGTTCGCGGCCTTTTAACACGGCCCGCATATTCTTTGCGGCTGCTTCAGATCGCAATTGCGCCATGTGAGCCTGATGAGGCACCCAGGGTGGCGGGTTCTCATGGTTGCTGCAATCGCCAGCCGCGAACACATGGTCCAGGTTCTTTACACGGCCAAATTTATCAACATCGATATGTCCGCCATCGGATACCGGCAGGCAGGATTGCCGTACCCATTCCGGCGCCGTGATACCGGGCGTAAACAGGATCAGATCCGCTTTGCGGAAAGAACCGTCCGCATCGCGCATACCGCCTTCAACAAATTCCGCAGGTTCATAACCGTAGTCGAGGATAATGCCACGCGCCAGTAAACTGTCGGTGATCGCCCCGGTTTCTCCCGGTTCGATGTCGGGTGAAAACAGATGGATTTCGAACTTGTCTCTTACCTCTTTTTCTTTCAGGGCATAGTCAAGCAAGCAGGCGCATTCATACATTTGACCACCGCGGCCAGCGACAAAACCATCGCGCTTATTGAGTTTGAAGCCAACATAGATGATGCCTTCCCGTAAGCCACCCAGTTTGCGCATGAAGGCTTCCATGTCGTCCGGCCCGCCACAGGGTGAAAAGGTATGCGTACCGGTACCCGGAATAGCCTTGACCATGAAGGCAGGACCCGTGCCGATAAACAGGGCGTCATTGGTGTAGCGGCCCTGCGTGGTGAACACCGTTCTCCCGCCGTCCTGAATATCGACAACCCGATCATCGACAAAATGTATATTTCTGCGCCGTAGATAGGGGCGAATATCAACCGTAATCGTTTTTTTTGTTTTCTTCCCGATGATAAAATCGGGTATCCCGGGGAAATAGATAAACTGGCCGTTACCAATAACGGTAATCTCATAGCGCGAGTAGAATCGGCGCAGAAAGAAGGCAAAAACCGGGAAAACCGGCAGCAACAGAAAATAGCTTATAAAAAACAGGGAAGCAAAACCGTTCCCGATAATGATGATTCTTTTTTTCATGGCATACTCATTCTGGTTCTCGTTTCGGATGCCGGGCTGATCAGCGCGGTTTGATTATAATAGTATACAGTGGATGATGGGGAAACCGGGCTTTGCGTCCCCGGAACAAACGATCCTGCACTCTACGCAGGTTCAGCATAGTCTGAACTATTGACCTATGTGCCGCTTACAGGTTCAACATTTCCACCGTGATGACTTACCAAAGATAATGATAGAGGCAATTACGGCTGTTAAAAGTAAGGGATCCGATCTGGGATACCGCCGCTGGACTCCGGCTTTTGCCGGAGTGACGAAAAATAGATGGACTGATTTTTTTTCATACCCTGTCCGCTTGCGGCGGGCAATTTCCCCGTTAGGCGGCGGCGACTGCCATCACTGCCGGCATCACACGCTGCAATATCTGCGGATCATTTGTAACTTTAGCCAATAATTGAATCCCTTCCAGAAGGGCCAGGACGTTTTTCGCTCGTTCACGGTTATCGCCTTTAGGAATTTCACCACTTTTTTCTGCGCGAACAAGCGCGGATTCAATATAGTTGCAGTGGGCATCGAAAATATTTTCCAGTGCCGCACGAAGCTGCTCATTCTGATGCGCCATTTCCTGCCCCAAATTACCGAATGGGCAGCCCAGGATCGCTCCTTTTTCAGAGGCAATCTGAACCTGTAATTCATAAACTTTTTCGACAAGGCCTCGAAGCTGATTAAGGCCACTGATTTCTTGTGAAAACAGGGGTTCAAAAATAGCCTTCTTAACTTGCTCCCAGGAACATTCAATAGCTGCAACAGCGAGGTCAGCTTTGGATGGAAAGAAATGATAGAAGCTGCCTTTTTTCGCATTCGCACGTTCACACAGCTCATCAACGCCGGTTGACTGGAAACTGCGTTCCCACATAAGGCTGGCGGCAGCCTGAAGCAGGCGGTTACGGGTGTCGAGTTGTTCTGTCGGGGGCATCAATATTCTCATTTTGCAGATGTCAATGATTCTAGATGGAGTTGACAGATCGGTCAACTGCGGTATATATTAAACAGACCGGTCAACTTTTACGTTCTCTGCCGGGATACTTTACTACAATCAATTAGATACAGGAGCTATCATGAGCCTATTCACACAACACACAGACAAAACCGCCCCTGAAGGGGCGGCGGAGGTATTATCCAGGGTGAAGGAACGATACGGTTTTTTCCCCAACCTGGCAGCCTATGTGGCAGAGTCTCCTTTGGTGCTTGATGCCGTCATTAACCTCTCTGGCGCATTTGACAAGGCATCACTAACACCGCAGGAACAGCAAGTTGTTCTCCTTACGGTTAGCGCGCTTAACGGGTGTAATTACTGCAAGACCGTTCACACAGCGTTAGGGCATACAGCTGAAATTGACAGCGATACCCTCAAAGCGCTCATCGCCTTCGAGCCATTGAAGGATTCCAGGTTGAACGCCTTGCGAAACTTCACACATCAGGTTGTGGAAGAACGAGGTTGGGTCAGGGAAGATGATGTAAAGGCATTTCTCACAGCGGGTTACACAAAGGCGCAAGTGTTTGAAGTGGTCATGGGCATAGCGTTGAAAATGTTCACCAACTACAGTAACCACCTTGCTAATGCCACGCCGAATCCCGAGTTCGTTGCGATGGCAGAGGGTAAAGCCGCTGCTTGATCCGGTATTTGTTTGTTAAGCCAGGGACGTGCGAGCAGTGTTGTGAACTGCTCGCACGAATCAACTACCAAATTGGCCGACGTATTTGAACGGCTGTTTTAGTGTTTCTTTCTGGTCGACAATTTTCCCGTAGGGGGTGTAGCTGTAAACATTAACGATGGCCTTGCGGTTGTTGGTGATGGCCACGGTGTTGCCGAGGGCATCGTGGTGGTAGACGTTGTTGTTTTTGACCATCGCCAGCAGGC
>VAOZ01026902.1_pt1 | contig 14193 bp, 13 predicted proteins | sample 3394041 | NCBI WGS metagenome assembly VAOZ01 (sample SAMN08290431, study PRJNA428436) | hydrothermal vent metagenome | isolation source: Deep-sea hydrothermal vent chimney | place: Indian Ocean: Southwest Indian Ridge
AAAGGGCTGTGGCAATTTATGTACGGCACCGGAAAAGTTTACGGGCTCAAAGTTACCTCTCTGGTCGATGACCGTTACGACCCTTACAAAGCTACGGTAGCGGCCTGCGAACATTTGAAAGACTTGTATGACATATACGGAGATTGGTCGCTGGCAATGGCTGCATACAACTCCGGAGCCGGAAATGTGAACCGGGCTATCAGAAGAGCAGGCGGAGCAAAAAACTACTGGGCTATCTGGCCTTTCCTGCCACGTGAAACAAGAGGTTATATACCGGCATTTATTGCTGTAAATTATATTATGAACTATGCCCCGGAACATAACCTCTTCCCCATGCGACCTGGTATTTTCTATTACGATATCGACACGGTTACAGTTGACCAGGTACTGTCGTTTGGTCAACTTCACGAAATGCTGGGAATACCACTGGACGAGTTAAAGTTTTTAAACCCGCAGTTTAAGATGGGGATTATTCCTGCCGTTAACGGGAAGACATACGTCCTGCGTATTCCCCGTCAGTTTGCCGACGATTTTTTGAACAACGAAAAAGCACTGTATGCTTTCAAGACAAAAAAGGGATTGGCACGTGACAAAATGCTGGCCGAGATAAAGAGAGTAGGTAATAGAAATATTATCTATGTACGCAGTGGAGATAATCTGGGAACTATTGCCAGACGAAATCACGTGTATATCAGTCAGCTCATGCGTTGGAACGGGTTGCACAGCTCACGTATTTATCCGAGACAAAAGCTTATTGTTTACGGAGCCGGGAGCCGACAGTTTTACCAAAAGGCTTCCACCCCCATTGCCCGATCCAGTGCTAAATCCATTCATGTGGTGCACTCCGGTGAAAATCTGGGGCTTATCGCCAAAAGATACCGTTGCACTATCACAGACCTGAAAGAGTGGAACAACCTGAAATCATCACGGATTTTTCCCGGCCAGAAACTCTACGTGTATAAGCCCGTGGACAAATCTAAATACACGGTTAAATCTGGTAAATTCATTTATCATGTGATTAAACGCGGCGATACCTTATGGGATATTGCCAAAGAGTACGATGGCGTTACCGTGGAGCAAATCAAAAGGCTAAACAACATCCACAACTCACATCACCTGCGCCCGGGACAAAGAATCAAAATTGCTACAGTCAGCTGATAACTGATAACTGCTGTCTGTCCGGTAATATTTTTCTCCTAAATAAAATATGAACCACGTATTTGCGTTATTTGTATAGAAAAGTAATATATTCAATATGACAAAAACAGGCGCTTTCTATATCTTCATTATAGCAGTACTAACTTCAACCATTTTCAGCTCTTGTTCTTTCGGAACAGGTAACAGCGGAAAACCGATGTCTATTGGTAGTACGGCGGAAGTACTGGTAGTAATTCAAAATGAATCACAATGGGAAAATCAGATTGGACAGTCCATAAAAAAATATCTTGCTGCCGATATTTATGGTTTCCCACAGGCAGAACCAACTTTTAAACTACTACACATTAATAAAACTAATTTTAACAATCTTTTCCAAAAACAGCGTAATGTTTTAATCGTAAATATTGACCCTAAAGTCAAAGAGTCCAAAATTACGGTCACCCATAACAGATGGTCTGCTCCCCAACTTATTTTTACCATTACCGCCTCCTCTCCCGTTGCTTTTGCGAAAGTTTTTACAGCTAAGAAAGACTACTTTATTGAAAAATACCTCTCCTCGGAACGCCAGCGAATTTTGAAAGTATTTCAAAGCTCGCTCGACGACAAGATTATGAAAGCAATAAAAAACAACTTTTCGTTTACGCTAAGCGTCCCCACCGGATTTTATGTGGCCAAAACCACTCCTGATTTTATGTGGATACGACATGAAGCCAACCGTTACAGTCAGGGAATAATGATAATTTCGGTGCCTTATAAAGATACAGCTCAATTTTCACGCAATAGAATCCTTACACAAATCCAGCAGTTCCAGTTTCATGATATCCCCGGTCCCACCAAAGGATCCTTTATGACGCTGGACAGAAAATACGTTATTCCCAAAGATACCCTGGTAACAGACTTCCCAACCCATTATGCTACTGAAATTCGCGGACTTTGGCGTGTTGAACATGATTTTATGGGCGGTCCTTTTGTCAGCTATACCTTTTTGGATGGCAACACCAACCGGATTATTACACTTTTTGGATACGTTTACTACCCAAATCATCCCAAACGCGATCTCCTGCTACAGGTAGAGTCTATTCTCTATTCCGTCAAGTTTGATAAGATTGGAAAGAGATAAAATAAGGTACGTTTTTTTCATGGGGTATTCGAAAATCTGTAACTTTTCCGGATATGACATCCTGAAATGATAATCTACCCGGGAAACCTGATTTGAAAAATATGACCTGCAAAAAATTAATCTTTTAAAAATATCCATTCGTTATTTTATCTGTCATTAATTACTTAATTTTGGGCATCCGCAGTTTGAAGAGTGGATTGGTCTGACTATTTTTAAAATGACATGAAAAATGAAAAGAATTAAACGATCGCTTTTAGTACTTCTATTATTTGCCACATGCAGTATTCTGAATGCGCAAAATATCACCATCCTGCACACCAACGATATCCACTCGCGAATTAATGGAGACGGCCCCCAGGCCGATTACACTCCTCTTATTACGAACAATGGCAGTGGCGTGCTGGGTGGCTTTGCCCGCCTAGCTACTTTGCTGAAGCAGCAGAAGGCAAAAAATCCTGATGGCACATTGATTTTAGATGCCGGAGATTTTTTTATGGGGTCTTTGTTTAATCCTACCGAACCCGAACCCGGTTTTCAGTTGTCATTGATGAAAGCTATGGGTATTGAATTTACTACTATTGGCAACCATGAATTTGATTATGGGCCCAATGCACTCGCCGATGCTATCATAGCAGCTAAAAAACATGGCGGACTACCTCAGATTATCTCTTCAAATTTAGTTCCCGACCCCAACTCACCCAAAGACAATAAACTGGCCAAACTGTTTGAAGATAAAACCATTTTACCCTACACGATTGTTGACGTGAAAGGGGTTAAAATCGGAATTATCGGAATACTGGGTAAAGATGCCGCCGATGTGGCTCCCCTGAAAGCTCCTGTTCAAGTTGAAAAGCAAATAAAAACCGTAAGAAGGATGGCCAAAATGCTTAAAAAGAAGAAACATGTAGATTTGGTCATCTGCCTGTCACACAGTGGAGAATATCCTGACAAAAAAGAGGGTGCTTACTATATAAACGGGTTGTTGGCTCCGAAAGCCACCAAAGCATATCCCGATGGAAAAGGCAGCTTCTACGGTGAAGATGTAAAACTGGCCAAAAGAGTAAAAGACATTGATATTATCATTAGTGCCCACACCCATGTGATTATTCCTCAGCCACTGAAGGTGAGAAACACTTTGATTGTACAAACAGGTGCTTTTCTGCATTATTTGGGAAAGCTCAATATTACGGTAAAAGACGGGAAAATTGCCAGCTATCAATATAAGCTGATACCTATAAATGATAAGATTAAAGGAGACGAAAAAATAAATGCTGAAATGGATGATTATATCAAGAATGTAATCGACAGCAAAATCCTAAAACCGGAGCATCTGAATTATAAAGCATCCGTTGCAGAAACATCATTCAGTTTAATGAAGCATAACGCAAATGGTTATCAAAACACTAATTTAGGTGTGTTTCTTACCGATGCAACCAAAAGCTATGTTGATACGTATGGCGGTGGTACCGATGTTGAGCTCCTCGCTTCCGGCACAGTTCGCGATAATATTTTAAAAGGTAAAACAGGGGTTGTCACTGTTCCGGATATCTTCAGGATTTTTCCGTTAGGAAGAGGAATTGGCAGTCTACCGGGATATCCTTTGGCTAAAATTTACATTACAGGACATGAGCTGAAAAACCTCATGGAGGTCCTTTTACTTTCAAAAGGTGATGACAGTTACGTTTTTGTTTCCGGAATTAAAGTCTATTATAACCCTAAAAAAATTATGCTGCGGAGAGTTTACAAAATCGTCATGAACGGGAAACCCATCGACCTTTCCAAAAAGAATCCCAAACTTTACAGCATAACAGCCGATACTTACCTCCTCGGGTTCATTGGCAGAGTGAAAAAACTTAGTCATGGTCTGGTAAGTGTTGTGCCAAAATTTGAAAACGGCCAGCCCATACATAACATGAATAATGCCCTCATTGATTTTGACAAGACTAAAAAAGGAATACAGATAGGAACAGAGTGGCTGGGTGTGGTTCGATATATGCAACATTTAAAAGACACCAATGGAGATGGAATTCCCGATATTCCGCTAAAATACGAACCGGCACTATCGAATAGAATTGTTGGACGGAAAAAGAAATAGGCGGACTGCCGGTAGCTGTTATTTCATAACAATCCCTAAGTTGAGCCCGATGAGAAGATCAGCAAGTCCTAAATAGTTAATTATGAGAAATAGGATACTCTTTCTTTTGATAATTTTTTTGCATTTGCAAAGCTTTGCTCAGCATACTAATTCTTTCATTTCGTTACGTAGCGGTGTTTCAATACCTTTGAAACCATATCGTTCTCATAATCTGGATAAAGGAAGTTTTACAACTTCGGGAATAAATGTCAGCTTAGATGGGGCTTGGTTTTTCGCGGCACACTTTGGTGTAGGGGGACAAGTCGGACTTAATTTGCATCCCGTAGATGCATCTGCTTTAGCAAGGGCAAAAGTGAAAGCAGACCCTTTTTTGAGTGACCTCACTATCCGGTCAGAACCCTTTCGCATAATTAATGCCACGCTTGGAATTTATACACGTTGGGACATTGGGAAAAACTTTTCGGTAAATGCCAAGCTTCTGGGAGGAATATTATGGGTAAATACGGCTTACCAATTATATAAGCCAACCTATTTTCTGACCGGTCCCGATTATTATGAGATTACCACTGCAAGAGACCATAAACTTATCCTTGAACCCGGTATTGGCCTGGAGTACAAGATATTTCCCTGTTTCGCCTTAAAAGCAGAGGCTGAGCTGTTGAGCCGGACTATGCAGTTTGGATTTAATACATGGAAAGGGGTACGTTACGAAAGGAAACGTATTGATTTTATAAATACTGTTATCAGTTTTACGCTCTTACTTTAGTTGTTAAAAAGGCCATTCTTTGTTCAGGGGAATTCTAATAATTACTTCCCTTCAGTTCATCCCCCTTATCAGAAATGTATACTGAGGCTGCTTGAATTTACAATTCAAAATTCAAGTATAGCCGAAGTTATGCCGCTCTCATTTTTGCATTTTACAATAGAAGCGGTATAGTTATCCTTTTTTGCTTATATCTAACAAAACATCTTTTTTTAGAATCCTGAAATGATTTCTCGTGTAATCAATGATACCGTCATCTTTGAATTTTTTTAATGTTCTGATAGCGCTTTCAATGGTCATGGAGGACATGTTTGCAATATCTGACCGGCTAAGCAGCGTAGTGAATTCCTGACTTTGATAGACCTCCTCTGAGATATAAATCAGCGCATCGGCCAGTCTGCCATTCATGTGTTTGTGTGTCAAGCTTTTTAACTTGTCAAACAGATTAATAGTTCTCTGATTCAAATAAGCAATCAGATTAATTGCAAATGGCAGATTCGATAAAATAAGCCGCTTAAAAAGATTAACATCAATAAAGCAGGCTTTTGTGTCCTCCAGTGCTACCAATGAGAAGTGATGACGGAAGTCTGTATTAAACCCCGGCCCACCAATAATGTCAGGCTGTTTAAGTATATTCAGGAGAATTGTCTGGCCATTAGACCCTTCCAGTAATATTTTTGTTTTTCCCTCTATGATATAGATGATATGCGTGAGGGTGCCGCCCTGCTTGAAGATTGTTTCACCTGCTTTAAAATGCACAACAAACCGGTTTGCATCTACTGCTTTTAATTGTTCGTTGTTTAGTGAATTAAAAAAAACAGGCTTTGTGTCACATCTATTCACTTCGTTTTGTGCTTCCAACTTAATTAAATCCATTTGTTAGCTTTGATATATTATTTGCAAAGATTATTCTATAAGGCTGACAGGCAAAATGAAAGATCCAAATTTAGAAACCAATCATTTGTTGATATATATCATATTGTTTTCCAAAAATAAACATTTTTTGAAGAACAAACATCATATACCAAAACATTAAACGAATTCTTTTTGATTTAGATTTGTGTTAACATTCATTAACAAATTTTAACATTCATTAACAAATAAAAAATCATAAGCTATGAAAAAGAAAATCACTTCTTATTTGATGTTCCTACTCATACTATCTGTGGGGTTAATAACATCATGTACTAAAGTCGGGCCAGCAGGACCTCCGGGAAAAGATGGAACCAACGGAACTAATGGAACCGATGGAACTGATGGAACGGCAGGCTGTATCCAGTGTCACGATAACTCTCAGGTTATCCTGGCAAAGTCATTACAATGGGAAGCATCGGTTCATGCCACAGGTGGAAACTTTGAAAGAAACACCAAAGATTGTGCACCCTGTCATACAAGCCAGGGATTTCTTGAAAGAATTCAGACAGGTGCTGACACCACCCTCGCCACCATTGAGAACCCTGCCCCACAAAATTGTTTCACCTGTCATGAAGTTCATCAAACCTATACACCTGCCGACTGGACAAACACAACCACATCTCCGGTAAAATTATGGGCTAGTGGTAAGACTGTAGATTTTGGCAAAGGAAACCTTTGTGCTAATTGTCATCAGCCGCGTGTTCCATCTCCCATGCCTGTCGTAGGAGGCGACTCTGTTACCATAACTTCTCCATACTGGGGAGTACACCATGGCCCTCAGGCAGGTATTTTAGGCGGAAGCGGTGGTTATGAAATAGGAACCGGGTATTCAAATTCAGCCCACACTACGGAAGTTACCAATGGTTGCGTTACCTGCCATATGGCAGATGCTTTTGGCGTACAGGCCGGCGGACATCAAATGGGAATGACTTATCTGTATCACGGCCATGAAAAAATTAATACTGCCGGTTGTATCACGTGCCATCCTTCGGGGATAGATGCAAAAATTGAGGCGACGCAAACAGAGGTGCTTGATTTATTGGCACAACTTAAAACACTTTTGGTTAGTCATGGAGCATTGACTGCAACGGATAGAATTATCACCGGGAAAATGTCTGCTGATGTTGCCGGAGCCTTACTGAATTATAATATGGTAAGAGAGGATAGAAGTGAGGGAGTTCACAATGCAAACTATGTTAAAGCCCTTCTCACCAACAGTATTCAGGCTTTAAAATAGTGCCACATATCAATCAATACTAAAGCTGTGCAAAGGATTCATACTTACAATATGGTCTTTGCACGGTTTTTAAAAGCTATTATAATAAAGTCATCCGGAGAAACATATTTTTATTTTTCCAAAATATGATTAAGGAGGCTTTTGCAGAAAAACAAGGATGATAATGGTTATTGATGAAAAATCTTTTCCGTCTGTAAAATAAATTATAAGCAAATGAAGACAAATCGTAATTTTCTGGCATTCATGCTTTTACTATCGATAGCGTTAGTAAGTTCATGCCAATATGATACCCTTGTAAAACCAGTTATCCCACCCCCAAGCCCTACTGATACAATTAGTTTTACCAAGACGATAGAACCCATCTTTAATGATAATTCAAATTGTACTGTGTGTCATAACACAGGGGGCCAGGCTCCTGATCTTACAGCAGGTTATGCCTATAACAGTATAACGAATATGGGCATTGTCAACGTATCGGATCCTGCGTCCAGTTTAATTTATTGGATTCCAAATCGGGATAATAGTTCAAATCATACCTGGAAAAAATATACAGATGTTCAGGCACAGTTTGTTTTGCAATGGATTAAACAGGGTGCTTTAGATAATTAAACCATGTGTAGAAGACGAAAATGAAAACAGGACAAATTAAATTTTTCTGCAAGTATGTGATTTCCCTTTTGAAAACACCAAAAGAGAAGAGTGTATGGTTCAGAGATTGTTTTCAATTTTTTTAATGACCTAAAATTATTAAAGGATGAAAAAGTTAATATTAAACTTCCTGCTTATCTGTTTCATCGTAAGCACAGGATTTGCACAAGAGGCTTCGAAAGAAAAGAAAAGTGATAAACCGGTAAACTTTCCCTGGGATAGCGAGCTGCTGATTGATAATCAGACCACATTGGCACCACCGGCAAAAACATTGGAATTCATTATCCAACACCGGTTCGGGCTGATAAATCAAAATGGAATTTCCGATCTTTTCGGTATCTATTCTCCCGGAGCTAATATACGCCTTGGGTTGAATTATACCCCTGTTAAAAACCTGACAATTGGCTATGGCATCACCAAAAAGAATATGTACAACGACTTTCAGGCGAAATGGGTTGTTCTTGAGCAAACACGGTCAAACCGAATTCCTGTAGCCGTTGCCCTGTTTGTTGATTTTGCCATAGATGGAAGGGGCAACAATGTGTTTGGAACAACCTACAAATTTACCAACAGGTTTTCCTACTTTAGTCAACTGATAGTGAGCAGAAAATTTAGCGACTGGTTATCACTGGAAGTTACAGCAAGTTTTACCCATTATAATATGGTTGCATCAACAAATAATCATGACAACATTGGAATTGGAATTAACGGACAAATAAAATTTTCGCCTCAATCCTCCATTATATTTCAGTATGATGTGCCTTTAAAAATTCAGGGAATTTCTGAACAAAGAGAATTTTCCGACTTAAATTCTGCGAAGCCAAACTTTGGATTTGGTTATCAGGTAGAAACATCAGGGCACTCTATCCAGATTTATTTTACGACAGCCAATGGAATTTTGCCTCAGGACATCTATATGAATAATCATAATGACTGGACAAAAGGGGATTTTATGCTTGGCTTTACCATCACACGATTATGGAACTTTTGACAATTGATTAATTTAAATGAAGATGAATAAAATAAGTATAGACAAATTAATAGGTTCTTTTGCCCTCATACTTTTCATGGGGTTATTAGTGGCTTTTATAGCTCCTCAGACTCAAAAAAAGGGGGCCAAATGGGAGATTCCGGAAAAATACAAGAAAATGGAAAATCCCTATAAAGGTAATAAAAGAGATTTAAAGCTGGGGAAAATGCTTTATAGTAAGTATTGCAAATCCTGTCATGGGTCGAAAGGCCTTGGAGATGGTTCAAAGGCGTTGCAACTAAAGACTTTGCCAGGCAATTTTAGCACTGCTGAATTTCAGGCTTATACAGATGGGGAATTATATTATATGACCGCTGTGGGAAGAGATGAGATGAAAGGATACAGCAAAAAGATACCTGACGAAGAAAATATTTGGGCTATTATTAGCTATCTGCGAACTTTAAAGAAATAATTTTTATAAAACAGGGGAGATGTTTTCAGCACATAACCATTACCGTATCATTGTCCCCGGAGCTTCGTGTATTTTAAGGCAGAAACAGATACATCTGCTTCTGCCGTTTTTTTTTGATGAATTGCGAATAATGTTTATCAAAAACAGGATCACGGTAGGGTTATGTTGAATTTAATTGGCCACTTGAGGGAGTTAATATGAAAAAATTGCCAAAATCATTTTACAGCTGGACGACCATTGGCGGTGCTATGCTTGCTGCTATTTGCTTTCTGTTGATCCTGTTCTTAATTCTAATTTCTGCAATTTTTCCGGGAGGCGGCCAGTATCTGGGACTGTTTACTTATATCATATTGCCAGTTTTCCTTATCATCGGGTTGGTTTTAATTCCAATTGGGACCTGGCGAAAATATAGACGGGATAAAAAGCAAAAGGTTCAAAGGGAATTAAGATTTCCAAAAGTTGACTTAAACGACCCCGGACAACGAATGATTGTTTTCATCTTTGTTTTAGGTTCTGCGGCTTTTATTTTGTTTACGGCTTTGGGTAGTTATGAAGCTTTCCATTATACCGAATCTAATAGATTTTGCGGTACTTTGTGCCATAAAGTTATGTCGCCCGAATATACCACCTATCATCAGTCGGCTCATGCCAAGGTAAGTTGTGTGGAATGTCATGTGGGATCAGGTGCCACCTGGTATGTAAAATCAAAGCTTTCGGGTCTGCATCAGGTTTATGCTGTTTTAACCCATTCTTATCCTACACCCATTTTAACACCGGTACGCTCCTTGCGTCCGGCAAGAGAGACTTGCGAGGAATGCCATTGGCCGGAAAAATTCTATGCCAGACGACTGATCTCAAAAAAATATTATCTGTCAGACGAAAAAACTACAGAATGGGACATGACAATACTTATGAAAACCGGGCCTGAGTATGAAGTTTTAGGCCAGAGAAGTGGCATCCATTGGCATGTGAATCCGGAAGTTAAAATAGAATATGTAGCTGCCGATTTCAAGCGCGACACAATAGCCCTGGTAAAATATACTAATCTTAAAACCGGGAAGGTTTCTATTTACCGCGATACAGCCAATGTTTATACTACTGCCCAAATTGATACTTTAAAGCATCGTGTAATGGATTGTGTCGATTGTCATAACAGGCCTTCACATGATTTTAAATCACCTATTAGGTTTTTTGATGAGGCCATGAGTAAGGGTAAAATCCCAAGAAGTTTGCCAGATGTTAAGATGGAAGCAATGGATATTTTATATAACAACTCGTTTCCTACCCTCGACAGTGCCAACCGGTTTATCCAATCTGAATTTACTGAATATTATCAGCTAATGTACCCGGAAATATATGACACAGGTAAGCTCCTGATTGACCACACCATCGCAGTATTACAGGCCGGGTATAAAAAAAATATTTTCCCCGGGATGAAAGCCCAATGGAATACACACCTCAATTATATCGGACACGTGGAAGCAAATGGTTGCTTTCGCTGCCATAACGATTCTTTTATTGATAAAAAAGGGGATGTTATTGCGAGAGACTGCAACTTGTGTCACGAAATAAAAAAACAGGGTATTCCGGGTAATCTGGAAATGGCCGGCATTAAAGCAAGCCTTGAATTCAAACACCCGACCAATATCAAGGAAAAATGGAAAAAGGCAGCTTGTGTAAAATGCCATAAAAATCTATTTGAATAAGAGAGGCCCGTTCATTTATGGAGTTATGGCGAAAAAGGCTAACCATTTCGGCTAATTTGTTCAAGCAAGTCTTCTTTGAGAATATGAAAAGTCTTGCCAGTGATTCGGAGCATACCTTCATTAGTGAATTCATGCAATATGCGGGAAACACTTTCTTTGGATAATCCCGTCATTTCTGACAATTCCTTTTTTGAAATACTCAGTTTGAACGGATTGCTATAATAGATCTTTTTGCTTAAATAAAGTACCGCTTCTGCGACTCTGCCGTGATGATGCTTTACCAAAAGGCTCTCCATCTTATTTGCCAGATTTAAAATGAAATTATTTGAGTTCTCCATAAAGGCAAATGCCATTTTGGCGTTTCCCTTCATAACATCAAGAAAGGGATCCATCGCAATCAAACATAATTTGCATGGCTCAACAGCGCTAATGGTAAAATGGTGCTTTTTATCAATAAACAAACCAGGACCTGAGAAAAAAGATGGTGGGCGGACAAAGTCAAGGATGAAATTCCTTCCTCCTTTTCCTTCCAGTGATATTTTAGCTAAGCCCTCGAAAAAAGATATGACATGTGTATCTGGCGTACCACTTTTCATAATGATTTCTCCCGGATTATAGGTTACCTCAATTCGATTCTTATCTATTCTGGCAATTTCATCTGGTTTCAAACTACAAAAAACCGGAGATGCCATCGAACAGTCGAAACAAATCTGCGTCTTCTCAAATCCCATTTTGTAAATTTTTTATGTAAAAGTAAGCGTTATCTCTGTGAAGACCTAATATTGTTTTTGTCCACTAAAAAACCGGACTTAATTAGTGAGATTTGGAATACCGGTTTTATAGTTTGTAAGCAGCACAAAAAAGCCCGCGTATTGAAAAAGGTTTTAATTACCTTAAGAATCCCTTTTCCACTTAATTTATAATCTCTCAGTCTATAACCTGTAACTATCTAATCTTTAATGTTGTACTCGATTACAACCGGTTACAAACGAATGTTAAACGGAAGTAAATGGTTATTAACCGAATAGCCCGTCCGGCCAGCCATACTTTTGCCCTGTCGTTCTTAAACATCCTGTCGTAAACACCAAAGAAGAAATTCTTTCGATAGATGCAGACAGAAACAATTTAACTTATTTATTCATTATTTAAAATTTACTATTATGACAAATTTAAGAAATTCAGTAAACCTGATCGGACACCTGGGCAACAACCCTGAAATGAAAACTTTTGGTGAAAACCGCCGCATGGCTCGTTTCTCCATCGCTACCAATGACTATTACAACGACAGCGAAGGCAAGCGCGTAACCGAAACCCAATGGCACAACATCGTGGCCTGGGGAAAAACTGCAGAGATCGCCGAAAAACTCCTGAACAAAGGAAAAGAAGCCGCCATTCAGGGTAAACTGGTAAACCGCTCATACGACGACAAAGAGGGCAACAAACATTACATTACCGAAGTTGTTGCCAACGAAATTCTGGTTTTCGGAAATGGCAAGGACAAATAACCTGTCGTTATTCTGAAGGTAAATAGCGCCAAAGGCAATGCCTTTGGCGCTATTGTTTTTTTGGAGAAACAGGCAGTAAATCAAGGGGGTAATGTCTGCGAAAGTTCAGTGTTATTCCACGGTTTGATTCAGTGTACATATCAACGCAGTAAAGAGAATGATACCGGCAATTATTTTTATTGCATATAAAGTAGCAATTAGTAAACGTTTAAGGTTTTTTAACTTAGAACTTTTATATTTTTGCAGTCGTTAAAAAATAAACAGGTTCTTAAATTTTCGATAAAGCTATATTTATGCATGCTTTGGTTTTTATAAAACAAGTCCCCGATGCTTCTCAGGTAAGAGTTAACTATGAAACGGGAACATTAATTCGGGAAGGCGTCCCTGCCATCCTGAACCCTTTTGAAGCCCACGCCGTCGAAGAAGCGGTGAGGTTAAGGGAAGAATACGGCGGCAAAGTAACCGTCTTAACCATGGGCCCCCCACAGGCGACAGAAGCTTTAAAAGAGTGTTTATCGCGGGGAGCAGATAAGGCTTATCTATTGTCTGACCGTGTTTTTGCGGGCTCCGATACCTTAGCCACTTCCTACGCCCTTTATGAAGGTGCCAGAAAAATTATTGAGCTGGAAGGAGAAGTTGATCTTTTCTTTGCCGGCAAACAAGCTATAGATGGAGATACCGCCCAGACCGGCCCCGGTATTGCCACACGATTCGACTTACCTTTGGTAACCTATTTGATAAAACTGGACGAAGTAAACTTTGAGAAAAAACGTGCTGTTGCTACAAGGCTAACGGAATTCGGACAGGAAACCCTGCAGGTTCCGCTACCAGCCTTTTTTACCGTGGAGGAGACGTTAAATGAACTTTCTCACTCCCCCTTGCCGTGGTTAATCAAAGCAGCTCAATCAAAAATTGAAAGATTATCCAGCGAAAACGTTACCCTCGACCGCGAACAATGTGGCTTGAAACACTCTCCTACCAAGGTTAAAAAAGCTTTTACTCCTGAAAAAAAACAAAGAGGTGAAACCCTGGACGGTTCCGTCAAAGAGATTGTTCAAAAAACTACAGATATCTTAATACCATTTTTGAAAAACGATTTATAGCATGGGCAAAACGATTGATTTAACCAATAAAGACCACGAAATATCCCATTATAAGAATATTTGGGTGTTTATAGAACAAACTGACGGGGTAGCTCATCAGGTCTCTTTTGAACTGTTAACCAAAGCGCGGGAGCTGGCAAAACAGCTTGACTGTGAGGTGGGTGCTGTATCCATTGGAAAATCTGTTTCCCATCTTGCTAAAGAGGCTTTTAGGTTTGGAGCAGATAAGTTTTACGTTATTGAAGATGAAATCTTTAAAGATTATCGTACTGAGCCTTTTCGTAGTGCCCTTTCGGAACTGGTCCTCAAATATAAACCGGAGATATTCCTGATTGGCGCTACCACGCAGGGGCGCGACCTTTCGGGTACTGTAGCCACGGAGCTAAGAACCGGTTTGACCGCAGATACCACAAAACAGGAAATTGATCCGGAAAACGGAAACCTGATGATGACACGTCCTACCTTTGGCGGTAGTTTGATGGCTACCATCATTTGCCCGAA
>VAOZ01024047.1_pt1 | contig 14190 bp, 14 predicted proteins | sample 3394041 | NCBI WGS metagenome assembly VAOZ01 (sample SAMN08290431, study PRJNA428436) | hydrothermal vent metagenome | isolation source: Deep-sea hydrothermal vent chimney | place: Indian Ocean: Southwest Indian Ridge
ATATCCGAACCCATCAAGGATATTTGGCTCTATCCCATCAATGCTGAATACAAAAATAAACTGACTGAAACTCAGTAAAACGGCCTAGCCGAATATTTACGTATTTGTGAACAGTCCGGGTCAGGTTCTATAACAATCCCGCGAGCAGTGCAAATGCATGATTAACCGTTTTTTGCCGAATGTCGGCGCGGGATCCGGCAAAATGCCCGCATCGCGTATGGATGCTTCCATCCGGCAGCGCGGCAGCCATCCAGACCGTTCCCACGGGCCTGTCTACGCTACCGCCATCGGGTCCCGCGACACCACTGACTGCCACACATGCATGCGCTTTATCGCACCCGGCTTGCGCCATGCATTCCGTCACCTCGCGGCTAACCGCGCCATGCTTCGCAAGTAGTTGTTCGGATATTCCAAGCAGCGCATGCTTGGCATCATTACTGTAGGTGATCCAGCCGCCATCCAGCACCTCGGAAGCGCCAGGTAGTCGGCTTAAGCGTTCGCCCAATCCCCCGCCGGTACAGGACTCGGCAAAACGTACCTTCAGGAGACTTGCTTTCAGCTTGTACATCAGTGTTTCTTCGGGAAGGTATCCGCCATTGTTCATGACCTGTTCATGCACGTCCGGACTGGTAGGAAGCGATCCGCGCAAACCTGGCTCCAACGCCATTCCCCCATCCTCGCCTGTGTAAATACCCAGAGGAAACAGGGGCGATCCCCTGTTCAGCAGACGTAACCATGTTTCACGTTGATAGGCGATATCGCCCAGGGGAAGCAATACCCTTCTCGTACGATCGCCCTTCGTATAATGCCAGGCTGTGCGATACGGGTTTTTCAGTTGAAAGGCATCCGCGCCCAGCAGTGTTCTTCCACCGTCTTCCCGCATCCGGATACGTTTCCCGTGATACAGCGCCACCCGCATTAATTCCGGTTCAGTGGCATGAAAGACCTGCCAGCCTGCGGCATGCCGCCAGGTATCCGTATCCAGTAAATGCAGGGATACATGCTCCGCACCCGCGGATTGTAGCCACGCGCTCAACCATCCCGCTGTGATTCCCGCATGACAGAGGTCATCCAGGCCCGCTTCACTCATCACCAGATGCGCCCGGACAGGAGTCGTCATGAATGACCCAGGCCGGAAACTACGGACAGTATCAACTTTCCGGCCAGCAGCGTGACTCCGGCGAATATCCCTGCCAGCAGATCATCGGCATGAATCGACCACCAGTCCGGGCCTATATGTTCGATCTCCCTGATCGGGCCAGGCTTGAAAATGTCGAAAACCCGAAATCCAGCGAAGGCCAGAAGAAATACGGGCGGGCGTGCATGGAACGCAATACATGCGATCAACAACGTCAACCACTGCCCCAGCCATTCGTCAATAACGACCCACCCCGGATCGGTCTCCTGCTCTCCTCGCAGGACCACATACGTGGACCAGCACGCGACGGGTAGCAGAAGCACCCACGCCAGCCAAAGCGATATCACACCCCACGTCTGAATAACCAACCATGCCGCGAACAATGCGGCCAGACTACCGGAGGTGCCGGGTGCGAACGGAACCCGGCCGCTGCCCAGCCCCGCAGCCACAAAGCGGGCCAGCTTCACCTGTACGGATGAATCACGCAGGTTAAGTGAAATGCTTATATCCCTCACCGCCGATGCTGATATGCCGTCCGTTCCATGTCACATGGACGTCGCTTCCCTCCCCACACTGACCGATGCGGGAAGCAAACGCATGCAAGGCCCCCCGCATATCCGTGGCAGCGGTAAACAACAACGCATAATCCTCTCCGCCGCTCAGCACGAGCCGTATCGCCTCCTCTTCATTCACCTCCCGAAAGAGCGTCGGAAAACCCGGCACGTCTTCCAGGCGAAGATTCAATGCCACACCGGACGCATCCGCCAGATGCCCCGCATCGGCGCACAAGCCATCACTGACATCAATGCAGCATGTCACACCCAGTTCGCGCAGCCTCGTTCCCTCGGTTAATAACGGGCGGACATCCCGAAAATACGGTATATACGTGCCTCCATGTTGCCCTTGCCGCCATTGCCGCAATCCATAGGCGGAGAAGCCCGCGTTCCCGCATAACCATACATCCTGGCCTGCGCGGGCCGCATCGCGCCGCATGCCGCTTCCTTCCGGTAACAGGCCCGCCACCGTGACCGACAGGGCATTGACCGGCGAGGATATGGTATCTCCCCCGGCCAGTTCCATGGAAAGGGTGGAAAGCGCCATACCGACGCCCTGCCCCATCCGGTCCGCATCGCCTGGCGATGTGGCCATCACACCCAGCCACATCCACGCGGGCGTTGCGCCCATAGCCGCAAGATCGGATACCGCGGCATTGACGGCCCGGCAGGCCGCATCGTTGAGGGGAAAATTCTCCGGCCAGTGCTTTCCAGCCATGGATATATCCGTACTCACGGCCAGTTCCCGACCCCCGGGCACGGCATGTATCGAAGCGTCATCACCATTCGATAACCGGGTGAACTGGTGCACGAATGGCATCCGTTGATGAAATGCATGTTCAATTATTTCAAATTCATCCATGAATACATGCCTGAATTATCGCGTAACCGCGGTCAAATCCACATCCAGCAAGCCCGGCGTATTGCCAGCCAGCAGTTTTACCCTGCCCAGCGTCACCCCGTTCTTTACCAGCAAGGATAGAAATTTGACCAGATTCGGATACGGCGCCTGGTGCAACCGGATCAGCAGCCGCCCGCCGCTGCCCATACCCGGCTGTGGTTTGATCCGGGTGATGTACCGGCGCATGCCACTGGCTTGCACAGCCTGTTCAACCAGCGCAAGGGCATTGCGTTTTCCGGCGGGCCTGCGCACCTCCTGATGTAAATGATCCGCCAGCGTTTGCGCCTCGCTCAGTTGATCCTGCAATGCCGGCATGGCGCCCCTGAGCGCATGGATTCTGTCCGTCACGGGCAGCCAGATTCCGTAAACGAACAGCAGCGCTGGCAGTGCAATCACGGTGAGTATCAGTAAACGCTGTTCGCGCAATGAGAGGCGCCTGTAACGTGGCAGCAGTTCTTTCTGCCAGAGATCGCGGATCATGAGCCCAAACGGCGCCGTCTTCAGGGAATTCATGACCATTTGATACGAAACCGCACCTGTTTATCAGCCAGTTCCGTGTCTTCCACATTCACCTGCCGTCCCAGGATAGACGCCAGGACATCGCGAACACGATTGACGGATGCCAGATCCGGCACCGAACCGGAGAGCCGCATATACTTTCCCGCGTATTGTATGCTGGAAACGTGCAACCCCTTGATCTTCCGCTTCAACCGGCCCACCGCCTGCAGCTGGCGAAGGAAAAACCATGCCCCGGATACGCTTCCGCCACCGGCCGCCTTACGCAGCTGCGCCAGCGGGTCGAGCATCACGGTTTCATGTGGTAATCCCCGGTGGAAGGCATCCTCAATACCCGCCTGTATATCCGCCTGCTCCGCGCGCAAGAGATGCACGCGATAGAGGTTGCCGCCCAGCACCATCAGCAACAGAACGACAGCCAGCACCGCTGTTCTACGCCACTGTTGCAGGCTTTTTTGCCAGTTACCCGATACAGCCCACGCGCCATGCCTGCAGTTTAACCCCGGATCCGTGCCCGCATGCAATGCGGCCAGATACGTGGCTGTCGCGCGATCGGGCAGCGATTCAGGCACCTCGCCTCGCCAGTTCGCGTCAGACGCCAGCCATGCATACCACGTTGCATCCAGCCGCCCATAGACGGGCATGGCCTCCGGATCGAAGCCCATTGCACATACTGAACGCATAGCATCTTCGGCCATAGCTTCGCATGCGTGACCGGGTATCAGGTTCAGGCGGCGCATACCACGCCACGCGCCCCCGCGATAAACGCCCGCGAACACCCCCGCCTTGTCGGCATCGAATACGGCAAAATCCTCCGTACGGTCTTCCGGAGCCAGATCCTCCAGCCGCAGCCACGCATCCACGCCCACAAAACGACAGGTCTGCCATATTGCATCCGCCGCAAGATCTGCCTGCACGGTTGCCGGCATTCCGAACACCAATCCGGCCACGCCGCCTTCAACCACCCCTGCCTGCCATGACGGCCACCACTCACCCGGTTCAATCCCCGCCTGTCCGGCCAGTTCCTGGCGAAGGAGATCCATATCCAGTAAGCGCGGATGAGTTATGGACAGCGAAAATGGCCGTGATAACAAGCGTTCGACAGGCCATATCAGCATATCCGGCGGAGGCTGATCCGTAAACACATCCCATGATGGTACCTCCATCGGCCCGGATGATGTGTCAGACGCGTCATCCTCCCGCTCCTCCCGCGCATCGATCCGGCCCGCAAGCTCTTCACCCTGCGCACCCCACGCATACAGGCGGCGACCATCCCAGAAGGCGATGGTCATTGCCATGCCGCCATCCTGTGCCGGGCCAGCACCTGCAATGTTTTTCCCGAACGACTGATCAACATTTCCTCTCCCCAGCGTACACGGCCGAAACGGGCCTCGGATTGAATCAGAAAGGCATCGCTCACCGTACTCAGTCTGGCCGGATTGATACGCCCTGCCCAGACGGAATACGGACGTTGCGAAGCCCATTTCGCCACGGTGTGCCAAGGCGCATCCTTCCTTTTTGAGATCATCGCGTCCACATCCTGCTCGGGAATACCCTTCGCCAGGCTCATCAGTACATCCTTCACGGCCGTGTTGATATTGACCGGCGTGATGCCCACATGGGGCCGCGCTATCGCCACCTTCCGAAGTTTGTGCAGTATATCCTGATTAAATCCCCTGATCAGCAGCACCTCCCGCAGGTTGTCCAGCGGCACATTCTTGACCCTCCAGGGTTTATCCATGTATGCCATATCCTCCGCGCCACCCGGGCCATAAGGGGTATCGTCCCTGTCCATCCAGTCCACCAGGGCATCCACCAGCGAGGGATCCAGTTCCAGCCGTACAAACAGCCGTTTGGCGATCATCACCGCCCCGGTTTGTGCTACACCATGACCATCCACCAGGTCATCCAGATTGAAGAAACGATTGGCATCCACGATATGCCCGGTCACCACCCCGCCATCTACCGGGAATGGCAATGTTTTTGTAGCCCAGCTGTCACCCAGGCCGTCCACGTCGGTATGATCCTCCCGCAATATCGCGCGGCCAAGTTCCAGCCCCGATTCCGCCGCCAGCATGGCCTGGCTGGCCAGTTGCATATTTTCAGCCCGTCGCAAGGATATCCAGTCCTCGTTGGCGCTCTCAACGGCCCACACCGACACCAGGGCCACCAGGCCCAGAACCAGAACGAGTGCCACACCACGCTCTTTCTCGCGTCCTGTCAGATCATTCCTGTTCATGCGGGTGCATGGCTCCCCAGAAAGATTGGCAAGATCAGATTTCGCCCGCCCCGTTTATCGCGCCAGCGCACCCGCAGGGCACGCGGCAGATTGCCGGATTTTTTTGCATTCCAGACATTGCGCCATTGATTGCTGTCGTCCAGTGCCTGCACCTCAAACGATTCAACCTGCCCCATGTCCCAGCGCACGAATCGCCCTCCGGCGCGTTGCCACGGCATAGCGGATTCACGTACCAACACATCCTTGTCCTTCTCCTCGTCTATGAAATAATGCACCTGGATCAGGGTGGGACTGTTGACATCCGCCACCAGCAGCCAAAGCTGATCAAACGCATTGCTTCCGCGCTGATCCTGTACGATCTCCAGCGTTTGCACGGCTTTATCCGCCGAACGGGCGAGATAATCCACATCCATACGCAACCTGCGATCAAGCTGATAGGCACGCTCCAGCGCGTCACGCGATTTCTGTAATTGTTGAAATCCTTCCCCGGCAGGCTGGATGGCCGCATAGGTCACGGCGGCGATCAGTGCCAGGACAGCCAGTGCCACCAGCATTTCCAGCAGCGTAAACCCCTTTATGGCACCGCCCGGCGGAGAAACCGCATCGCGGGCGATTCGCCAGGCAAGCCTGTCGCCTGCGGGGTGCGGCCGTTCCATGGTGGTGCTTATGGCCAAGCGTTCTGTCACTGCACACCTCTCCGTGATCTTGTGAATCAATTATTTTTTGTTACGGATCAGAAACCCCGGACTTTGCTTTGTGGTAAAGCGACGTACCAAGATCCATAGTATATGTGGTTCCATGTGAGAATTCGAGCGTCCGATCCCACGCCGCCAGGGGGCAAAAGACGGGGGGTACCGAGTGGCTACGAATTATTATTCATAGATCCTCTTGCACAACTCGTGCGCGGCGATCTGCTCCCCCACTTCGGCCCATTATGTCAATGGCGGACCCCGGTGTTAACGTTCCCATTGCCGGGCGCGTTACTTCGTTAGTGAAATAAACAGCTCCGGCAAACGTTCCGGCAGCCGCTCGATATTATCAATGACCGTGTACTTCCGGCCGAAGATATCGGTCACATATTCATCGGCCTTCGGATCAAGATTGATGCACCATGTGTAGATGCTGTCCTGATCCAGTTCCTGTACCGCCTTTCGGGCGTCGGCGATCAGATGCCGTTCATCCTTTACATCCACATCGTGCGGGCGGCCGTCGGTGAGAATCAACAATAGTTTCTTGTCTGCCTGCTGTTTTTTAAGTCCCTGCCCGGCATGGCGCAATGCCGCGCCCATGCGGGTTGATAAGGCTCCCTCCATGGCGGCAATCCTCGCCTTGACCTCATCACCCCAGCGCTCGGAATAACCCTTCAGATGAAAGTAACACACCTCATGGCGGGAATTGGAATGAAAACCGCCAATGGCAAACGGATCACCCATCCTGTCCACCGCCCAGGCCAGCAGCGATACCGCCTCCTGCGACAGTTCCAGAATAGTTTGGTTGCAGCCCTCCGGCTTTTCATTCAGCGATACGGAGAGATCCAAAAGCAGCGATACGGCGATACTTCGGCCATCGGTACGGTGGCTCATGTTAATGCGCGGATCCGGCTGCGAACCCGCCTTGTAGTCAATCAGTGAACGGATGGCAACATCCAGATCCAGATCGGTGCCATCCTCCTGGAAACGGATGCGTACCCTGTTTTGCGGCTTGAGTATATCAAGCATCCGTTCCAGCCGCTTGACGACCTGCACATGTCTGGTCAGTAGCTGATCAACCACGGCGGCCGATCCGGATGGATGCAGGTGTTCAGACAGGCTTACCCAGTCCGGACGGTAGGCCTGTGTATGGTAATCCCATTCATCATAATGGCGCATTGGCTGTTCAAAATCCTGATCATCAGGATCGGCATCACTGTGCGATTCCGGCATGTAGTCTTCATCGCCCTGATCCTGATACAGCCACATATGCCGGTTGTCATCGCGATAGTCAATTTCCACATCGTCGAGGAACATATCGGTGGAACGATCCGAATCCCTGCGTGATTTGACATACCACTGTACCGCCAGCGTCGCTGCATCCTGCGTGATTGACCCACCCTCCTCCATCATCGCGTGGAAACGTCCGACAAAATCGTTCAGCACCACATCCTGATAGTTATGTCCGGGATCAAGCACCGCGCGCGAGAACATGGTCAGGCGATGGTACACATCGCACCAACCTTCAGGGCATGCACCTTCAACCGGCTTCGGATGCAGAGACAGCCACAAGCGCCTCAAGCCCGGCCATAGTTGAATCGCCAGCCACTCAATACGGGCATCCTCAAACATTTCGACGGCCATATGCTGAAACGGAGAAAAGTTGTCGGCCAAAATCGGTGCGGTCCACCGCTGATGTGCCGCGATATGGCCAAGCAACGCCCGATAACGATCAATACCCGGCACGTCATCCTGATCGTCATAGATATCAGGAAGATGAATACCGTTTTTATCAAGATAAGGTCTGGGCTTGCGTATTTCATCAAACAGCAGCGAATACGGATGGCAGGTCATTTCCATCTTCCACAGTCCGGTCAGGTACAGGCCAAGCAGGCGTTCGTGATCTACCAGCAGCGTACCGTGGCGCTCACGCTGGAGCATGGTATGCGCATCCACCGATTGCAGAGCAAAATAATTGGACTGACCTTCCGGATCATTCCGGTATGCCTTAACGCCATATGTGATCCAGTTCTTCAACGCGCCGATGGACAAGCGATCAAGCAGCGAAGGCACACTGTTCAGGAAATCCACAAAAGACGGGCTTGGATGTGTCGCCACAATACCATGCACCGAGGTCGTGGTCTCCTGCATGACATAATCCGCCAGTTGCAGGTATTCCACGAACAGGTCCATGTCCTCCAGCCTTCTCGCTGCTGCTGCCGCCGTCTGTAGAAACGGCACGATGGCATCACCATTGGGCGTACGCGAAATCCGCCAGGCAAAGTTCTTCAGCTTGCTGACCGCGCCCTTGCCAATCGTAGCGGCGACTTGCGGCGCTTCTCCGAGAAACACCAGCATCGGTTCAGCGCCTCGTCCAAGCTTGCCAAGGAATCTAGCGCCATCGAGCCAGTCCTGCACGCCTCCCGGTGAAAGCAGGCGTATCGCCTCCGTGGCGCATTCGTCAAACACCGCATCCACAGCCGGAAACGTCCGTCCCAGTCTCTCCCGAAGCTCCGCGATCGCCAGTGGCATCTCAGCGGCTTTAGACATGATGTATCACCAATCGAGCCTCAAGGAACATGAACATTCTGTTTTTTCTTTGTGTCTTCGTGCCTTTGTGGTTCAAGCCTTTTAGTCAAAAACCGAATCAATCGCATGATCCAGCGTATCCCGGATATCGGTGTCATCGGTAAGCGGCCGGACCATGGCCATGCGGCAAGCCGCCCCCGGCGCAATTCCCTGATTCATGAGCTGCGCGGCATAGACAAGCAGGCGCGTGGAGATACCTTCATCCAGACCATGCCCCTTCAGATTGCGGCCTGTCGCACCAATCCTGACGAGTTTTGCAGCAAGGCCCGCATCAATTCCCGTCTCCCTGACAATAATACCCGTCTCGACATCCGCCAGGGCATAATCAAACTCAATCGCCGAAAAGCGTTGTTTCGTGGACTGCTTCAAATCCTTCATCAGGCTTTGATAACCGGGGTTATAGGAGATCGCCAGTTGAAAATCCTCGTGCGCCTCCACCAACTCGCCCTTCTTGTCCAAAGGCAGTGTTCGGCGGTGATCGGTCAGCGGATGAATAACCACGGTCGTGTCCTGACGTGCTTCGACAATTTCGTCCAGGTAACAGATAGCACCCATGCGAGCAGCCTGTGTCAGCGGGCCGTCCTGCCAGCGCGTGCCGGTAACATCCAGCAGAAACCGTCCGACCAGATCGGAGGCGGTCATATCCTCATTGCAGGCAACCAGGATGAGCGGCTTATCAAGTTTCCATGCCATGTATTCGACAAAACGGGATTTACCGCAGCCCGTCGGGCCCTTAATCATGATCGGCAACCGCGCCGCATAAGCGGCTTCGTACAGTTCCACCTCATCGGATTGGGGTTGGTAAAATGGCTCCGCGTGTATCCTGTATTGTTCCTTGCCGGTCATGATATACTCCCGTATGTAAGATATGTGCGAACGCTACTCCAAAATTACGGAAATGAATCCCGCCAACGGCTCAAGAGGGAGCAGGGTTGATAAGTTGCAAGTTTCGGAATGAGGAGGTAACGCGTCAAACGCTATTGAGTGGTCAGGCCGATTTTAAGAGGCGCCTCCAGAAAGGCGGTTCTCCTGGCACCGCACTTATCCTTGATCAGTCTCAGGTATAACCCCTGATCATGCACAGCCCAGTAGTAACGGCCGGTATTCCTTCGCTTGCCTCGACATGCGTACAGGCCGCCTTTATCAGAAATAGTCATCGTGTCGCCATCAATGCTAAAGGTTCCCTCGACGAACGTTGTGGCCTTCGAGTAAATTCTGAATTTCCCTTCTTTACTCATTTTCATGGCATATCCGCGCAATTCCAGCATCCCATAAGGGAACGGGTTGCCGGTTACATCCCCTGCTGCCATCACACCGACGGGCATGAGCAGACTCAGCAATACAATTAGTAAAGTATTACACTGCATGCAAGGCGCCTCCCCGCGCCGGGGCAATCCATCCGGCGGCGCATAATGATTGACAGATGACGCCGCTCAGTCAATGGTCAGGCCCATGAGCAATCTCCCGCCCAAACAACTAACCTGAACTATGCATACATCGTCATGATGATTGCGCCGAGCCTTTGAATAAGACGGGTCAACATGATCAAGGGAATCAGGAAGCCTTCTATTATAGTGACAGGCCGTCATGGTTGAATCAGGCGGGTTCCTTCGGATCCATGCTGATCCTGATACTGATGCCGTTCTTTATTGGGGACATGACACCAGTCCTTGTCGCAATCAACATACTGGCAGTCGCGCTGATCATGCTGACGATCATTTATAGCCGCCATGTATGGCAATTCAGAATCAGCGACGGTGACATTCAGAGTCAACATGGTATCGGGTCAAAGAAGCAGAGAAACATCCGCCTGAAGAGTATCAGGAATATCCGTGTAAAACAGACCGCTACCCAGCGTGTATTCGGTGTTGGCGACGTTGAATTCAGCACTGCCGGCAACATCAACAACAAAATAGTATTTTCTGGTATCGGATCTCCGTTCGCGCTCAGGGATCAGGTGCTCCATGCACAGCAAAAGCGTAAGACCTAGAGCCTCTTGCAAAACTCCGGGTGGATGAGCGGCAATCCCACTTTGAGACCATTTTCGGGATTGAATGAGCTGCATGGTGGTTCCATAGAGCAAAATTCCAGCTCGGAAATGGGCCGTGAATAGTCCAGGCTAAGAAAAGTAGTTCATGAAAAACGCCCCCACCGAGGTGGAGGCGTCTTGTCCTGTTGACGTAACGTTGGATCAGGCGTGAACGCCCAGAGCATCGCGCCAGCCGGGATACAGCGTGTCGGCATCGTACGGGAAGGATTCGAACGCACGCGCGAATTCCTTATGCGTCTTCGCGAACTCGATCGGATCCGCACCTTCGGTCCAGCACTGATAAGCCTGATTCAGCGACCGGCCGCCGGCAGCCGGGCTGTCGATATGGCCGAAAGCACCGCCACCGCAGGTGTTGATCACGTTGGCGTGACCCAGGTTCTCAAAGAAACCGACCAGACGTAACGCGTTCATACCGCCGGAGATAATCGGTGTAGTCGCCTTCATGCCATACCACTTCTGGTAAAAGCAGGTGCCCTGACACTCATCGCGCTCCAGCATGTAGGCCAGCACGCGATCATCCGCGCCGCCCTCCATTTTGCCGTAACCCATGGTACCGGTGTGGATGCCGGAAGCACCCATCAGGCGGGCCATCTTCATATGCACCAGCATGGTGTAGCCGCGCGGGTTCACCTCGGAGGTCGCCATACCATGACCAGCGCGGTGGTAGTGCAGGAAGGTGTCTGGAAAATTACGGCGGCACGTCGTAATACCAACAGGGCCGGCCACAAAACCATCAACCAGGAATGCCAGATGCGTTTCACTGTTATATTTGGCAAACGATTCAAGGGTAAAATTGGCACGCGCTTTCATTTCCTCCGGATCGTCCGCCGTGATATTGGCAGAAAAGAACTTCACTTCACCCGTCTCTTGTTGTGCACGATCCATGGACTGCGCCACCATCGGAATCACTTCCCTGGTCGGGCAGAACGGCTGGTTGGCCTGAGGCTCGTCGTTCTTGACGAAGGTGCCGCCGAGCCAGAAGTCGTAACATGCCCTGGCGAATGGCTCCGGACGCAGGCCCAGTTTCGGCTTGATGATGGTGCCGGCGATATAACCGCCATCCACTTCCGGACGGCCCAGCGTTTTCCACATACTGGAAATGTTGGTGGCCGGGCCATCGAAGTTGCGTACCATGCATTCCGGCAGCATAAAGTCCAGCAGGCGCAGACCGACGATATCGCCCATGCCCTGGTTGTTGCCGACAATCATCGAGGTCATGTGAGCGATGCCATGCTTGCCGTCGATCAGGTTGCGGTCGAATAATGCAACGGGATAGGCAATCTTGATTAAACCACCCTTGTCGCCAAAAGCATTCTCGTCGATTTCATACACCAGTGCATCAACGCCGCGGGTGAAATCATCGGTGGTGGAAACTTCCACATTGGTACCCGTGGAAGATTCGGCTGCCACATGAGCAGCGGTGGACAGAAAGCCGAGTCCCGGCTGCGGTAGCAGGCGGTAAGCCGACAGCAAATGTTTGCCGCCCGCGATCAGATCCTCTTCCCTGAGACTTAGATCGGAATAACGATTGGATTGGTCTAATGCCATGTTCTTTTCCCCCTTTCGATTTGGTTTCAAGGCAGCCCGTCGAGGCTCCCCGCCGCGATATGGAGGCTTGATCCCTTTCGCGACAGGGGGAATAATGGGCTTACACTTCCATCATGTAAAATAAAAGGTTATAATTGTTTCCATAAATTTATCTTATGAAAGTGTGCGCATGCATCTGACGCTGAAACAACTACAAATCTTTGAGGCCGCCGCCAAATGCCGGAATTATACCCAGGCTGCCAAGGTACTGTTCCTCACTCAGCCAGCCGTGTCCATGCAGATCAAACAGATGGAGGCGCAGGCGGGTTTGGCCCTGTTCGAGCGAAGCGGCAAACAAACGCATCTCACCGAAGCTGGACGAGAACTGCTGCGTTATAGTCATAACATCCATCGGCAACTGGAGGAAGCCGGTCGGGTACTGGACGAACTCAGAGGGATCAGGCGCGGCCGCTTGCATTTAACGATGGCTTCGACAGCCAATTATTTCGCTCCCCGCTTGCTTGCTACATTCTGTGAGCGCTTTCCCGCAATTCAGGTCAGCCTTAATGTGGTAAACCGTGAGGGGCTTTTGAAAGCGATCGAAGACAACACCACTGATATTGTCATTATGGGTAAACCACCGGCGGACATAGCCGTCAACTATGAAGTATTTATGGAAAACCCTCTGGTTGTCATTGCACCTCCCGCGCATTCGTTATCCAAACGCAACCATATTCCACTGGCGGAATTGACCCGTCATCCGTTTATCGTGCGCGAACGCGGTTCGGGCACTCGCGCCGCCGTTGAACGTTTTCTGGTACAACATGATATCGATCGCCCGGGCGGCATGGAAATGAACTCCTCCGAAGCCATCAAGCAGGCCGTAGAGGCAGGGTTGGGGTTGGGCGTGGTATCGTTACATACCCTGGAAATGGAACTGGAGCTCAAGAGACTGACTATTCTGGATGTAAAGGATTTCCCTATCATGCGCCACTGGCGTATTGTATACCGTAAAGATAAACGTTTCTCAGCCGTAGCTCAGGCGTTTCATGATTTCATTATCAGTGAGGCCGGGCAGATTCTCAACATACCGGGACATCCATCCGGCTAAGCCCAACCGCCGCCGCGGGCAGAACGAAAAGATTCAGAACAGGCACCAGCATCAATCCCAACGCCATACCGCCAAAGCCAAGATAAAAGAACCTGTGCTGCCCAAGCTCATGCTTGCGGCGCTTAAAGCTCCAGCCTCTGCGCGATGCCACCGGATCCATCAACGCATAGTTCAGAAAACGGATGCTGGCATAACCCCAGATCGCCATCGCCACCATCTGGCCAATTAGCGGGAGCATAAACAGAGCCAGCGCCAACGCCACCGCACCCCAAATCAACAAACCGGATAAGGGGCGGATCGAGTTCGCCAGACTATGCATAACCTGTTGCCACCATGACGTATTTTTTGTATCTACTTCTCTTCCGGTGAGTGTCTCGGTACGCCGCACCAGTTCATCCAGCCAGGGCGCCACGGCCACTGAACCCAGCGCAGTAAAACCCACCGCACCGATCAACAACGCCAATATCACCGATAACAGCCACACAATCCACGATAACGCCTGCCAGTACCACGCATGACCGGATGGCAGCCACAAATGCGCCAGATATTCCATCAGCCAGAACGCACCGCCGGTACATATCAGCATCAGCACAAACAGCAAAGCCAGTATGCGCCAGAGTACAGCGCGCAAGATGGGTCGGGTAATCAGACATTGCATGCCGGAAAGCAAATTTAGCGCTCCTTCAATCATACCCCTTTCCAATATTAATCTGTATTAACCTGGAGCCTCTTGCAAAACTCCGGGTGAATGAGCGGCACTCCCACTTTGAGACCCTTTTCGGGATTGAATGAGCTGCATGGTGGTTCCATAGAGCGAAATTCAAGCTCGGAAATGGGCCGAAGTGGGGAAGCCGATCGCCGCTCATGAGTTTTGCA
>VAOZ01128014.1_pt1 | contig 14188 bp, 13 predicted proteins | sample 3394041 | NCBI WGS metagenome assembly VAOZ01 (sample SAMN08290431, study PRJNA428436) | hydrothermal vent metagenome | isolation source: Deep-sea hydrothermal vent chimney | place: Indian Ocean: Southwest Indian Ridge
CCCATCTGCCAGCAGCGATCGATCACTTCCTGCGCCCGGCGCTGCATTTCGGGGTTGCCGCGCTGGACCGAGGCAAAATCCAGATCTTCATGGCTTTCGCCCGTAGACATACTCGATGCCGCACCCCCGCCGAGGCCAATCAGCATGGCCGGGCCACCGAGGACGATGATCTGCGCGCCCGGCGGAATATCATTTTTCTGTACATGATCATCGCGAATATTACCCACGCCGCCGGCCAGCATGATGGGCTTGTGATAGCCGCGCACTTCCTCACCAGCGGTCGAGACCACCTTTTCCTCATAGGTGCGGAAATAGCCGCACAGGTTGGGGCGGCCGAATTCGTTGTTGAAAGCGGCTGCGCCGAGGGGGCCTTCGAGCATGATCTCGCACGCCGAGGCAATGCGCCCCGGTCGGCCGTAATCCGTTTCCCAGGGCTGAGGCAGGTCCGACAACTGTAGGTTGGAAACCGAAAAACCGCTCAAACCCGCCTTGGGCTTTGAACCCCGGCCGGTCGCCCCCTCGTCACGGATCTCACCGCCGGAACCGGTAGCCGCGCCGGGAAAGGGGGCAATGGCGGTGGGATGATTATGCGTTTCCACTTTCATCAGGATCGGCACCGCCTGGACGTGCGCCCGGTATTCACCCGAACCCGGCTCAGGATGGAAACGTACGGCGTCGAACCCTTCGATCACGGCCGAGTTGTCGCTATAGGCTGAAAGCACCCCATTGGGCTGGCACTCATGGGTATGACGGATCATGCCAAATAGAGTGTGCAGCTGCTTTTTACCATCGATGATCCAATCGGCATTGAATATCTTGTGGCGGCAATGCTCGGAATTGGCCTGGGCGAACATCATCAGTTCCACATCGGTGGGATTGCGCCCGAGCGTCTGAAAATTCTCTATCAGATAATCGATTTCATCCGCCGCCAGCGCCAGCCCCAGTTCCCGATTGGCAACCTGTAAGGCCTCTGCGCCGCTGCCGAGAATATCCACTACCGTCAGCGGCGCAGGCTCGGCCTTGCTGAACAGGGCCGCCGCATCGTCGATGTCATCGAACACGGCTTCGGTCATGCGATCATGCAGCCGTGCGCGAATGGCCCGATCCTGTGTTTCATTCAGAGGCTGACTCAGGCTCAGACTATAGATCAGCCCACGCTCGATTCGCTGCACGGCTCCCAGACCACAATTATGGGCAATGTCTGTGGCCTTACTCGACCAGGGTGAAATCGTCCCCGGCCTGGGAGTCACCAAATACTGGCGAAAATAGGGAATCGTCGCCGCTTTCGTTTGTAGCGGAGCATAGTCAAGCAACTGCTGGAGAATAGCCCGTTCCTCATCGTCAAGGACGCGGTCGAGGCTGGCGAAATGAGTGAATTCAGCATGCAGATTCTGTACTACCGGGGCATCGGCCTGCAGAACGGTTAACAATTTTCTTAGTCGGAATGCAGATAAAGCAGAACCGCCTCGTAATTGCAGCATGGATCTTGTCTCTCGATTGAAGGACGGACTTAAATGAAGACGCGATGATACTACAGATTCGGGGGTGGGGTGGAACACGGACTCAATCCTGATAACAGGGAAACGCAGCAACTGTTTTTCTTTGCAAACAACAGGGAAAATTAAATCCAGAGAGATTAAGTCCTTTGCGCTTCCGCCTTGTTTAAATCTGGAAACCGCAGTTGAACAAAATGTACCCGCGCAACATATCATAACTAACTACCATATGGTATAATACACCATATGTCAGCGGAGTTGCTTTTTCGTGATAAATACGTCTATGCCGATGGAGCCATTCGGGAGATGGTGATCTGGCGTCTACCGGACACGAACAGTGAGAGGCCACATGGCCTAAAATATCGGCTTTATTATGGCTATCCCGGCGAATCTCTGATGCGGTATGACAATGAGCGGGGTAAAGGTGATCACAGCCATGACGGAAGTCAGGAAACGCCCTACACTTTTATTTCGGTTGAACAATTGATTCAGGATTTCAAGGCAGATATCGAACGCTTACGAGGTGAACATCATGAGTAAACAGCATATTTATATTGGTGTGGAAGACGCAAACCGTGGTTTTGCGCGCTTCATCGAAACCTGGCACAAGGTTGAGGCTGGTGAGATTGAACAAGCGGAAATACACCTCAACTTTGAGGATTTTTCTATGTTAGCTTCGGTATTGACACCCAAGCGTCTGGAATTAATGAAAACATTGCGACAACACGGCCCATTGAGTGTCCGAGCACTGGCAAAACAGTTGAACCGGAATTATAAAAACGTTCACGTTGATGCCAGAGCCCTGGAGGAAGTTGATCTTATCCAGCGCAATGAAGAAGGGTTATTGGCCGCCCCCTGGGATGTGATTGATGCCCATGTGCAGCTAGTGGCCTGAACTTGAGGACGTGGGAGATAAGGGTCAGGCCGCGAATCGCGACCTGACCCCTGATTTGCGTTTTTGCGTTAATTCAATATGACAAACCCGGCAGGAAACCGTACCATATGTGCGGAATCCTTCTCATCTCTGACACCCACCCGCTTTATGAAAAAACCCGCCCAAACTTCACCCGTCAAGTACGCCCCTCTGCTGCGCCGTTTCGCCGCCATGATCTACGATGGCCTGTTGCTCATTGCGCTGCTGATTTTCGCTACAATACCCGCGATCATGTTTACTCATGGCCAGGCCACTCAGAGTGGCAACCCCTTTGTGGGCACCTGGCTGTTCATGGTCAGTTTCCTGTTTTTTGCCTGGTTCTGGACTCACGGTGGCCAGACGCTGGGTATGCATGCCTGGAAAATCCGCCTGCAACAGAAAGGTGATCGGAGCATCACATTATGGCAGGCACTGCTGCGTTTTATCACCGGCCTGCCTGCCTGGGCAGTGCTTTTCCTCGGAATTTTTTTATGCAGCCCTCTTGCGGACAGTCATCTACCTGACGCCCTGCAGAAATTGAGAGTCCTGCCCTGGGAGGGTCTTCTCATCCCCGGTTTTCTATGGTTAATTATCGATCACTGGCCCAATTCCTGGCGCGATCGTTTTACCCAGACACAGGTGGTGGATGTACGTGAAGAAAAGAACTCAGCGAAGACGGCGAAGTAATAACCCGGCGGTCATTATTACCAGCAGGGTTGGCAGGACTGCCGCCAGTATCGGCGGAAAATGATAGACCAGCCCCATTTGCCCGATCAGACGATTAGCAATATAAAAGATAATACCAATCAGGAAACCGGTAACGACCTTCTGTCCAATACTGCTGTGGCGCGGGGAGACAAACACAAAAGGGACGGCAATCAGCACCATCGCGATGATCGACAACGGCATCAACAGACGGTTGTAAAACGCCAGCTCATACTGTGCGTATTCGAGGTCATTATCTTTTAAATACTGAATGTAGTTCCATAATTTAAAGGACGACAGTTCAGCCGGTTTGACGGAGACGATAGTGATTAGATCCGGATCCAGCAGGGTCTGCCATTTAAGTTCAGGAAACGCTTTGAGCACAACCCGGTCCTTTTCAATCAGCCCCTTGCGCACCTTTGACAACAACCACTTCTGACCATCAAATACGCCGCTTTCCGCACTCAATACAAAGTCCATTTTTTGCATGTTCTTATCAAAATTATACACCTGAATGCCAATCAGACGGCCATCATTTTCCACTCGCCGCACATGGATGAACATACCACCATCACGCGCCCAAAGACCATAATCTGTATTCAGGCTAATTTTGGCCGCCATGGCTTTAACCCGTGCATGCACGGCATATTGATAGGCGGGTGGCGCCACCACCTCACCAATAATAATCACCAGCACAATGAGCGGACCCATAGCCTTCATCACCGATCCGATGATGCGAAGGATGGAAACGCCGGAAGTGCGCACCACCACCAGTTCCCCATGATTGGCCAGCAACCCCAGCCCCATCATGGTGCCCAACAGGACGCTCAAGGGGAACAGCTGATAAATCTGCATGGGCAAATACAGCAAGGTATAAATAGCCGCTATCCCGATGGTGTAGTTGGCCTGCCCGATTTTATCCATTTCGTCAGCAAACCCAACCATGGCTAGCAGCACCACGAGTACCAATACCACTCCCAGCACGCTCTGTGTCACTACTTGACCAACATATCGATCCAGTATTTTCATGCCGCCCTCCGCTGCCTGCGGCGCATAACCCGAGACCACGCACCGGACTGGCCCAGCAACAGACCCAGCGCTAAAATGATCAGCAGGGCGTGAACCCACCAAAATCCCAGCTCCAGCGGAATTTTGCCATTCTGGATCCATGCACGCACCACATTAAGAAGATTGGAAAACAGAATATAGAACAACATGGCGAGAGCCAATTTGCCGTAACGCCCCTGACGCTGGGAAGTGCGGCTCAGCGGTACCGCTAGCATCGCTAGACCCAGACAGAACAGGGCGGCGGAAATGCGCCAGCGCAGTTCGAGCTGATAATCGGGCCGCTTCGAATTAAACAGTTCCTGACTGGGAATCGTGCGATAACGGCGATTATGGATCACCACCGGTTGCTGTTGCAGGCGAATGCCGTGTTTTTGAAAATTCAGTATCGCAAAATTCGGATCACCGGGCACACCTTCATAGCGGGAGCCTTCTTCGAGAATTAAAAATTGTTCACCCGTTTTTTTATCCCGAATTTTGTAGGCGTGCTTGGCCACTATCGTAAACTGGCTGGCCCCATCTTTCCTCGACTCCGGTTTCTGCTGCATTTGCAGAAAAATATTTTTTAGCTCACCCTTCTTGTCGATTTCCTGCGCATAGATCACACCCTGCGCACCACTCAGTTCGTTGAAGCGACCCGGTATGACACCTTCGATATGACTGCTTCGATTTGACTTCTCGGTCAGCAGGGAATAATGACCTTCCGCCCAGGGCGCCAGCAGTACCGTAAACACCCCCTGAATCAGGGTGAAAATGACCGCAAGAATCAGCACCGTTCGCATAACGTGAAACGGCCCGATACCACAGGCCGCAATGGCCGTCATTTCACTGTCACGATAAAGGCGGCTCAGGGCCAGTAAAATAGAAAGATAGAGCGCCAACGGCAGAATATAGGTGGTCAGGCTGAACATGTTCAGGCCCAGCACCAGCATCAACGTGCCCGGCTGAACCACCCCCGCGCTCACGTTACCCAGACTGCCGACCAGTTGTATGCTGAAAGCAATCAGCGTCAGCACCAGCATCACGCCCAGGAAGGTACTGAAGATCTCTTTCAGTAAATAGCGGGTGATGATCAAACGGGTGCCTGTCTTTGATTAATGGAAAAGAATCGAAAGAGTACACAGGCCCATCTGTTTTTACCAGCTCCGCCACACCTATCCGCACATTGACAGGCCAAACCATATCAGGGAACATAGCTAGTAATAAATGATCGAAGCGCCAACAACGATAGCTACCCATTATTTTTTTGCATATATTGCATCTCTTAAATAATACACACTGTGACTTCACGCTCTCAATTTCTACTGGCCGTCCTCGCCGCCATTATCTGGTTTTCACTGCTGGGTTATCGTGATCTGTTTGAGCCGGATGAAGGCCGTTATGCTGAGATTTCCCGCGAAATGGTCGCCAGCGGCGACTGGCTGACGCCTCGCCTGGATGGCTTCAAGTATTTTGAAAAACCCGCGCTGCAATACTGGGCTACCGCTGCGGGCTTTGTTCTTTTCGGCGAAAGTAACGCTACGGCGCGCCTCTGGCCCGCCATTATCGGTTTTCTCGGTGCCCTCTTTATCTGGTTTGCCGGACATCGGCTTTATGGCCGAAATGCCGGGCTTCTTGGTTTTATTCTTACCTTCAGTTGCCTGTTCTATGTCACTCTCAGTCATATCATCACGCTGGATCTGGCAGTCTCGGTTTTCATCGTCACGGGAATCGGCTGTCTGGCGCTGGCGCAGTCACGGCGGGAGGACCCCGCCTATGTTCGCCGCTGGATGTTGCTCGGCTGGACCGCCCTGGCGCTGGCCACGCTGACCAAGGGGCTGATCGGCCTGGTTCTTCCCGCTGGCGCGGTACTTTTTTACAGTCTCTGGCAACGGGACTGGACCTTATGGAAACATCTGCATCTAGGCAAGGGGCTGTTATTGATTCTGGCGATTACGGCGCCCTGGTTCATCGCCGTCAGTATTAAAAATCCGGAATTCGCCCACTTCTTTTTCATCCATGAGCATTTCGACCGTTATTTATCACCAATAGGACACGATCGGGTCGAGCCCTGGTGGTTTTTCTTTGGCACTTTTTTCCTCGGCGCCCTGCCCTGGTTTTTTATTATGCTGCGAACGCTTGTCCAGCCCGGTTTTTCCTGGCGGCGGGGAGATAAGAACCAGTTTGATTCTGAACGTTTTTTCTGGGTATTCACTGTCTTCGTTTTTGTCTTTTTCAGCTTCAGCAGTTCCAAACTGCCGCCTTATATCTTACCCATGTTCCCTGTTCTCGCCCTGCTGGCGGGCAAGCGGCTGGCGAACGAAACCTGGGATAAATGGACCCGGCTTGATGCCCTGTTGATGCTGGTCATGGCGGTCAGTTTTTTTGCTACCGTTTTCATCATTCCGAAAACAGTGACGGATGCATTTCAACTGCAGATAGATCTGCATTTACGTCCCTGGCTTTATGCCGCCTCGGGGCTGATGTTGATAAGCACAATATTCTTTTTTCGTTCAAACCGGCAAAGGATTCACTTTCTAGCTACCAGCGGGCTGCTTGTCCTGCTGTCTATCCAGATGCTGTCCTGGGGATTTCAGGTACTGAGTCCGATTAAGTCCAGCAGGCGGATGGCTGACGCCATTCGCCCCTATTTGCAGGCCGATACGAAAATATATTCGGTCGAAATCTACTACCCGCAATCGCTTCCTTTTTATCTTCAGCGTACCATTACCCTGGTTAACTATCAGGGAGAACTGGCCATGGGTATCAAACAGGAACCTGAACGCTGGATTAAGAATTCTGCCATCTTTAAACAGCAATGGCTGGCCACACCTCATGCTGTGGCCGTAATGAGTCAAGACCTGTATAAAAAATTCAAACAGCAGGCGCTGCCCATGCATCCCATCTATGAAACACCCAAACTTATCGCGGTGCTAAAACCATGACGCTTTCCGCCTTTGCCCTTATCCTTACCGGTGTGTTGCTCAACGCGGTTGCCCAGCTAGCGCTGAAAGCCAGCGTCAGCGGCATGGGGGCGATTCAGCTAAGTGTGGACAATATCATGCCGGTCACGTTGCGTCTGGCCGGTGAACCCTGGCTCTGGCTCGGACTATTCTTGTATGTCATTAGCGTCACTATCTGGATACTGGCGCTGTCACGTGTCGATGTCAGCATCGCCTACCCCATGTTATCCATCGGCTATGTGGTCAACGCCTTTGCCGCCTGGGCGCTGTTCGGTGAAATGCTGAGTACCGGTCGCATTGCTGGCATCGGCATTATCCTTATCGGTGTTTATGTGTTGGCGAGATCCTGAGCGTGCTGCCCTTTACCCGGCCCAGCCTGGGCGAGGCGGAGTTCGCTGCCGTCCGTAAAGTTCTGGAATCCGGCTGGATCACGACCGGTCCCAACAATCTGGCGCTGGAACAGGCGCTAGGCGAGTATATCGGTGGTGGCATTCTGCTGCGGTTATTTAATTCCGGCACCAGTGCGCTGGAAGCCGCCCTGCTGGCCTCTGACATAGGCCCCGGTGATGATGTGATTATTCCCGCCATGAGTTTTGTTGCAACCGCCAATGTTGTTTTACGCGTTGGCGCAAGGCCGGTATTTGTCGATGTAGGACTGCACAATCGTAATCTCGATGCAGCAAAAGTGGCCGCCGCCATTACCGAAAAGACCCGCGCGATCATTCCCGTTCACTTTGCCGGTCTGGCGGTCGATATCGATCCTCTTTATCAACTGGCGCAGGACAAAAATCTACTTTTGATTGAAGATGCCGCCCAGGCGATTGGCACGGAATATAAAGGCCGCAAAATCGGCAGCTCGGGTAATCCGGTTTGCTTCAGTTTTCACCCCAACAAGAATATGACCACCATTGAAGGTGGCGCGATTGCCTGCAAGGATCAAGAATTTGTCAAGCGTATTGAACGCATTCGCTTTCATGGCATCGAACGTACCGACGATGGCGGCATCTCGGTCTCGGAATGGGGCGGGAAAATGAACCTGCCGGATGTCGGCGCGGCTCTGGGCCTGACGCAATTAGCCCGATTGGATGGTTTTAATCAGAAGCGGCAGCAACTGGCCGAACGTTACTTTCAACACTTACGTGAATCTGAAATACTAATTTTACCCGCCCATGCCGAGGGTCACAGCTGGCACATGTTCTGTGTCTGCATCGATCATGACCGCCTCGGAACCCGTCGCGCAGACATACAACAACGTTTACGGGAACAAGACATCGGCACAGGCACCCATTACCCCGCCATGCACCTGTTTCCGCTATACCAGCGTTATGGATACAAACCGGGTGATTTTCCGAACGCCGAACGTATCGGTGAACAGACCCTGACACTGCCACTGTTTCCCGCCATGAAAATGGACGATGTCGACAGGGTCTGTGATACGCTGAAAAGCATTGTTTTAAATTAATGACTATGAGCGAAAATATCGAACAAAAACAGTCTGATCCGGCGCCTGAACAGCCACCGGAATTTTCCATTATCATCCCGGTCTACAATGAACAGGCGGTGCTAAATGCTCTGTTCGAACGCCTATATCCCGCCATGGATGCGCTGCAACGTCGCTATGAAATCCTGTTCATTGACGATGGCAGCCGTGATCGTTCTGCGGCACTTTTACGTGAGCAATATCAACAGCGTTCTGATGTCACCCGCGTCGTTTATCTGCGCGCCAATGCGGGCCAGCATGCCGCAATTCTGGCGGGCTTTGAATATGCCCGTGGCACCTATATGATCACCCTGGATGCCGATCTGCAAAACCCGCCGGAAGAAATGCCCAAACTGGTGGCCGAACTGGACAAGGGCCACGACTATGTCGGCACTATCCGCCGTCAACGGCGTGACAGCCTGTGGCGGCACTGGGCATCCAAAGCCATGAACAAGTTGCGCGAACGCATTACCAATATCCAGATCACCGATCAGGGCTGCATGTTCCGCGCTTATCACCGTGACATTATCAATGCGGTGCTGGACTCACATGAGAGCCATACTTTTATCCCGGCGCTGGCTTATATGTATGCCGGTAATCCTTGCGAAGTCACGGTTGAACACGAAGAACGGCGGGCGGGGGAATCCAAATACTCCCTGTTCAAGCTGATCCAGTTGAACTTTGATCTTATGACGTCCTTTTCCCTGGCTCCGCTACAGTTCTTTTCTATGGCCGGAATGGGCATTGCGGTCATATCATTTATTTTCGTCTTTTATCTGGCCCTTCGCCGCCTTCTGGTCGGCCCGGAAGTGGAAGGCGTTTTCACTCTCTTCGGTATCGCCTTCTTCCTCATGGGCCTGCTGTTGTTCGGTATTGGTTTACTGGGTGAATATGTTGGTCGGATCTATGTCCAAATCCGGGAGCGGCCGCGTTTTCTGGTCCGTGACGTACTCGAACAGGACCCCTCTCATCGGGATACCGATTCATAATGCCCGCCAGTACAGCGGTCGTCTTTGCCTACCATAATGTCGGCGTACGCGGCCTTTCCGTGTTACTCGCAAACAAACTTGATATCCGTCTGCTCATCACCCATCAGGATAATTCCGAAGAAAATATCTGGTTCGACAGCGTCGCAGAGCTGGCGGCGCGTAATGACATCGACGTGATCACGCCCGACGATCCCAATACGCCTGAAATTATCGAAAAAATCAGAGCCTGTCGGCCTGACTGGCTGTTTTCCTTTTATTACCGCCACATGCTGGGCGCGGATATATTGGCCCTGGCAGCCAGAGGCGCTTATAATCTGCACGGCTCGCTGTTGCCGAAGTATCGCGGTCGTGTACCGATTAACTGGGCCGTGCTCCATGGCGAACGGGAAACGGGTGCCAGCCTGCACAGAATGGAAATAAAAGCCGATGCCGGACCTCTGATTGATCAGGCAAAAGTTGCCATTCTAGCTAACGATACAGCGCATGATGTGTTCCAGAAAGTTGTCTGCGCCAGTGAGAAAGTACTGCTGCGCAGTGTTCCCGCCTTATTAGCCGGGCAGGCAACGGAAACATCGCTGGACCTTTCAGCCGGAAGTTATTTTTCCGGCCGTCGGCCTGAGGATGGGCGCATCGACTGGAATAAAAGCGCCGGGGAGATCCATAACCTCATTCGCGCAGTCGCACCGCCTTATCCCTGCGCTTTTTTTGATGCCCAGGATACCCGCATACAGATCCTTGGCAGTTATTATCGCAACTTGCCCGCAATCGGAAAATCGCCGCGAATTTACTGGGAAAACCAGCGCTGCTGGGCAGACTGTATCGACGGCAAACGTCTTTGCCTGACCCGCATCGCTATTAATGGAAACGAAATGGATGAAGCAGGCTTCCGGCAACACTTTGCAACAACAGAATTATCACTTACTTACGAACAGGAAATAGCACAATGAATATTTTGATCCTGGGTGTCAATGGTTTTATCGGACACCACCTCTCCAAAAACATTCTGGAAACCACCGACTGGACAGTTCACGGTATGGACATGCATTCCAATCGCCTGGATGACGTCATTGAGCATGAACGTTTCAATTTTTTTGAAGGCGACATTACTATCAACCATGAGTGGATGGAATATCATATTAAAAAATGTGATGTCATCCTGCCGCTGGTGGCGATTGCCACCCCGGCCACCTATGTGACCAATCCCCTGTCTGTCTTCGAGCTGGACTTTGAAGCTAACCTGCCCATCGTCCGCGCCTGTGTAAAATACAAAAAACGCATCCTCTTCCCCTCGACCTCGGAAGTCTACGGCATGAGCAGCGACCCCGAGTTTCATCCCTATGAATCCAACCTGATTCTTGGTCCGCTAACCAAGCCACGCTGGATTTATTCCTGCTCCAAACAGCTAATGGATCGTGTCATCGCCGCCTACGGTCAGGAACAGGGACTGGATTACACCCTCTTCCGCCCGTTTAACTGGATCGGTTCCGGCCTCGACAGCCTGCATACACCCAAGGAAGGCAGCTCCCGCGTCGTCACCCAGTTCATCGGCCATATTGCCCGTGGCGAGCCCATCAAACTGGTAGACGGCGGTAAACAGCGCCGCAGCTTCACCAACGTCACCGATGGTGTGGCCGCACTGATGAAAATAATCGAAAACAAGGATGGCTGCGCTAGCGGCAACATCTATAACATCGGCAACCCAAAAAATGATCTCTCCATTCGTGAGTTGGCTGAGTTGATGCTGGACATCGCACAGGAATTTCCCGAGTACAAACCGGGCGCCGACAAAGTCGAAATTATTGAAGTCAGCTCCGAAAAATATTACGGCAAAGGCTACCAGGACATTCAGACCCGGGTGCCCTGGATCGAAAACACCCGCAAAGAACTGGGATGGGAGCCAACGATGGATGTCAAAGACGCCCTGCGTGGCATCTTCGAAGCCTACCGGCATGAAGTCGCTGAAGCGCGCGCTCTGCTTGACGACTAGATAGCTTTCGGACGCGGCAGAAACAGCCTGTGCAGAGCATTGCCCTAAAGGTTGATGTCGATACCTGGCGCGGCACACTGGAAGGTGTGCCCGCGCTTCTGCGTCTGTTTAAAAAATACCAGGTACAGGCCACCTTTCTCTTCAGCCTCGGCCCGGATCACACCGGCCGCGCCCTGCGCCGGATATTTCGCCCCGGCTTTCTGGCCAAGGTCCGACGCACCTCCGTCGCCAGTCACTACGGTCTGAAAACCCTGCTGTACGGCACCCTCCTGCCCGGCCCCCATATTGGCCGCAAGGCCGGACATATATTACGTGAAGTGGCTGCCGCCGGACATGAAACCGGAATTCACTGTTACGATCATATTCGCTGGCAGGACTTTGTCGCCAACAAGGATCGGCACTGGACCGAACGGGAGATGCAACGCGCCATCGATGTCTATGTCGATGTTTTTGCCGAGGCGCCGAAAACTCTCGGCGCGGCCGGCTGGCAAATCAATGCTCATGCCCTGATGCTGGAACAACAAATGGGCTTTGACTATGCCAGCGACGTGCGCGGCGAATCAGCCTTTTATCCGATGATGAACGGACAGACTTCCCGTTGCCCGCAGATTCCTTCAACTCTGCCCACTCTGGATGAGCTGATCGGTCGTCATGGCATTACCGAAGACAATCTCCACGACGCCGTTTTTAAAACCAGCCGCAAGCCCGTTGCCCACGGCCACGTTTACACTCTACACGCCGAACTCGAAGGTATGCAGCTACTGTCCGTCATGGAGCGATTGTTACAAATGTGGCAAGCGGCGGGATTCAAAATCGGCACGCTCAGAAACATTTATGAAAACCTGCCCCTGAATGCGCTGGAAACCCGCGCCGTTGTCTGGGGAGAAATCCCCGGCCGTTCCGGACTACTTGCACTCGAAGGCCGCGTGATAAATTGACCTGGGCGAGCAATCCTTAAATAAAACTCACCCTCCCGGATAAAATTTGTAGTACTACGGAATTCGGCCCATCCCTGCTATAGTGGGCTGGTAAGTCACTATTCTGCTCAGGGTAGACACGGTTTTTATGCCCCCCCCCCTACGCTAATAGATTATATTAATAGTTAGGGCTACTCTCTCGACAATGCACGTGTAATCATTTGCGTAACTTGCTCATTTGCATTCAAGTAAATTAATTCCATATCTGGTTGCTGCAATTTAAATACACGAAATATTTCATCCGCAAAAGCTTGACCAATTGTTTCAACATTATCAAAATCAAAAATAACTGTTTTAAATTTTTCAATCCTCACTAGCAATCTTTTCGCTTGAGATCTAGAAACAAGCTTGTCATCGCCATATTGCGTTAAACGGACAGGAACAACGGTTTTAGTAAAACCGTAATCATCACCTGATGTAAAACTATCAAAGATACCTTTTGATGTTCTAGCCGTGTTATTTGACAGCTCCATAAATACACCTGTTCCTGACTGGAATCTCTGGCGATCCAGAATCCAATCTTCAACCTGGTCATGCTTATGTGAAAAATAAACACTGCCTGATAATATTGCAAAATCATCAAACATTCGTGAACTAAAAAAAATTCCTTCACCAGTATGATTGTCTGGATCTGTTGTTAATTTCCCTTTTGCGAGTTCTAAAACAGAATGACGTTCATCGCTTAAATTTAATTCACGTTGAATTTTTTTGAAAATCCCCTCACCATCATCATAAATTACAATCTCTGTAGTAGTAGCAGTTTTTGTAACTTGTATATGTACTTGCGTACCTGATGAGTGATCAATAGCATTATTCAATATTTCCGTAAACCCATAGTGCCAAATATCAATTACATTATCGGGTAAGTCATTTATAAATTCAGAAATATCTCCACGCCAAACCGCATCCTCTGCTAAAGTGTCATTTAAAGAATAAATGTGCTCCCATTTTACTAACGGGTGTAGAATGTAATGCTTACCTCTAGTTGCACCACGCTCTAAAAGAGCATTTTGCTCAACGAGGCGCTTAATATGTTTATTTACAGCCTGCCTCGATATACCGTATGCGCGAGACGTAAGGGATACTATATTTTTCGGGTTATGTTCAACATTATCCAGTATAAATTGACGGATATTTTCACCTCTTTTACGAACACCCACCATAAATCAACGCCTTATTGTCAACCTTAAGGAAATGCATTGTCAACCTTATTGGGGTTTTGTCAACCCTATAGCTGTTACAATATTTAACAATGCCATAACGAATAAGGTTAGATTGTGAGAGCGAAGCGAACCACAATCTAACCTTATTCGTTATGCGTTTGGTTTGTAAAATTCATGTTTGCCATGTTATTTATGTCGATATTGTAATATATGAACATTTTATTCAAGCTTTTGTTAGTATGTTCTCGCTAGTTACTGGTTGTAACAGGCATTATATAACTTATTGATAATTAAAGAATATATAAAGATTTATGATGCTACGACTCTTAGCATAGATGAATATTATGACTCAAATCGACTATAGTACGGCTGATATTTTAACAATTTTATCGAGAGTTAAAGCAGAGCCTAGCGATAAAATTGAGAGCGAAACCATCGAATTTAAAGAATTCTCATCTGAATCGGCACTAC
>VAOZ01039940.1_pt1 | contig 14184 bp, 9 predicted proteins | sample 3394041 | NCBI WGS metagenome assembly VAOZ01 (sample SAMN08290431, study PRJNA428436) | hydrothermal vent metagenome | isolation source: Deep-sea hydrothermal vent chimney | place: Indian Ocean: Southwest Indian Ridge
GGCGATCTGCTTCCCCACTTTGGCCCGTTTCCGAGCTGGAATTTCACTCCATGGAACCACCATGCAGTTCATTCCATCCCGAAAATGGACTCAAAGTGGGAGTGCCAATCATCCACCCAGAGTTTTGCAAGAGGCTCAGAGTCTATAAGTTCTTTTCGGGTGTCGGACTCAGGGTGTCGTGGACCCTGGTTTAATAACCAGCACATCACAATCGGCTTCGCGCACTACGCGCTCGGCGGTGGAGCCGAGCAGGGTATGCATCAGCCCGGTATGTCCATGGCTGCCAATGACGATCAGGTCCGCCTCGACGTTTGCCGCCGTTTCGGCAATCGCATCGGCGGGGCGCGCTGTACTCTCCTCGACGTGGATACAGCAGTGTACACCATCGCCGATTTCCGCGACCAGTTTTTCAAGTCTCTCCTTGCCGGACACCCGTAATTGTTCGCAAAGTCCCTGCATGGGCGGCAGCGCCATGTCCGGCATTTCGGTATAATACACCTGGGCGGCGACGATATGTAGCAAATGTAGTTCGGCTTTATACTGGCGAGCCAGCCCTGCCGCAGCATGTACAGCTTTGGTGGCGGAGCCAGAAAAATCCGTGGGAGCAAGAATACATTGATATTCGGGCATAGGACTCTCCGTGTCATGCGTTTCTGCCTGCTATTATAGCCTTAATTTGTGTTAATGCGGGTGGCCGATATGAGGTACCATGCGACACGGTGATGAAGGGATGCTCATTCATGTTGTTGCGTGTTTCAATAACCTCCTGATGGCCTGGCTTAATACGCTGACCCGAAAGGGTTTGGCGACGATTTCGGAATGGTTCAGACGAAGCTCGTGGGTTGGGGAATTATTCATATCGTATCCGGTGATAAATAGAATGGGCAGATTGGGACGGATGCTGCGCATATGCCCGGCCGCATCCATGCCTCCCATTCGCGGCATAATCAGGTCGAGCAAGGCGAGGTCCACACCATCCTTATAGTTTCTCAGACGCTGAACGGCTTCCTCGCCATCTGCTGCTGTTATTACCCTGTAGCCAATCTCCTCCAATATTTCGCGGGCAGCCTCGCGTACCAGCTCCTCATCATCTGCAATGAGTATAGTTTCGCCCTCGCCCGACAGGATCTTGCCACCATCATCGTTAACAGAATTATCTTCCATATTGTCTGTTGTCGGCAGGTAGAGATGCACGGTTGTGCCGTTTCCTTCCGAGCTTTCCACCTTGAGTACGCCACCCATGGACTCCATGGCACCGTAGGCCATGGACAGGCCCATACCTGTTCCGCGACCCACGCCCTTGGTGGTGAAAAAAGGGTCGAATATCCTGTCCATATACTTTTGTGCAATACCGCAGCCATTATCGGTGACAGTGATATGCGCGAGTGATGAATGGACCTCTATCTTCGGATACTGTCGGCTAAAGGCTTTATCAGCGTTAAACCGTTCCAGTCTGATACCGATGCGGCCTGGTCGAGTACCTTCCAGCGCATCGAGCGCATTGTCAATAACACTGCCCAGGATTTGCTTTAGCCTGGCGGTATCGGCGAGAACGGTTAACTCATCCGGCATATCAAGGCTCATATCCACATGTTCCCGTAGGTTTTCCCTCTCCAGAAGGAAGATCCTCTCCACTATTTTGTTCAGGGCGACGCTGCGAGTCTTCGATACATGTTTGCGGCCGAAGGTGAGCATCTGGTCAATCAGTATTGCCGCTCGCTTGGTCAAACCTTCAATGCGTGCCAACCGCTTGGTCTGCTTCGGCTGGCTGGCCAGTTCCTTCTTGAGTAAGAACACATTACCCACAATTCCCGCCAGCATATTATTGAATTCGTGCGCAATGCCACCCACCAGTGTGCCAATAGCCTCCATCTTGCGAGCATGTTGCTGCATTTTAAGTAGCTCGATTTCCCGTTGTTTGCGTTCGGTAATATCGTTGCTGATGCTAATAATCATTGCAAGCGAGCCACCTTTGGTGTATTGGAGGTAAAGGCTTTCACCGATCCAGCATGTTTCTCCATCCGCGTTCTGAACATGATCCAGCGGGTAGGCCAGATCAAGGTGCGCGATATGGTTCTTTATGGCTTGCTGTAACGTCTCATACAATTCCTGCCGTCGGGGAGCACTTTCGAGCCATGACCACAACGGTGTATGCAGCAATTGTTCGGATGATTTTCTGAACACGTTATCCGGTTTTGACAGAAAATCACTATATTCGATATTCGCACCAGCATTCCATGTGCATCCCGGAATCATATCCAGAATGCGTTTCGTGCGTTCTTCCAGATGATGTTCCTGATCCTGCAGGTGTTCATAGGTATCAAGGATATCCGCTGCTTCGTCCGGTAGCGTCTTTCCCAGTTTATGCAGAATATTTTCCGGGGTGTCCTCGCCGGCATCGATGATACCCCGGACTTCTTCCACTGGCTCCACGAGCTGACGGCGTAGCGCATAGTGGAGCGCCTTGATGGATAATCCGAGAAGAATAAGCAGGAGAAATATGGCTATAATGGTGGAAGACTCAATGGTGATGCCGATTTGTCGGTCATCCATAACCAGGAAAAGCATGGCACGCTGGTTCGGGATTTGCACTTTGTACAGATGTAAATGGGGGTTTTTAGCGACGATAACGGCCAATTTTCTGGCTGTAACGGGTTCGCGCGTACGCAGGACCGGATATTGCTGTTTCTGGGTAAAGATATGAATGAGCTTTCCGCTGGTGCCGACCAACAGGATACCGGCAATGCCAGGTTCATGGATTAGCACATTGCTTTTTTTTCGGATGGAATCTGTATCCTGGTGTTTCAGGTATCCGGAAAATTCAGCAGCCTGGTAGGACAGACGCGCGTGGGCCTCGCGGCCCAGCATGTAGTCTTCCAGATGATTGAATGTGAGCGAAAACGTGATCGTCAGGGAAAGGAAGAAGAAACCGCTCCAGACCAGAATAGCTCGGGTGAGTGCATAGCGCAGCGAATGGTGCGATTGCCTCTTTTTCATTTTGTATCTGGATTCATGCTGCGCCAGCCACCCTGTCAACCTCCTATACGATTGCTAGGCGTCCTGCCCTTACACGAAATTATCCTGATACCATGCACACACTGCGCTTTCTACGCTCTAAAGGGCCTGCTTGTCAAAACCGGACTTTTTATGACTTCGTTATCTATCTTGGATTATTCACAAATACTGCCATGCCCTTGCTTGTTCCTTTGTCCGCTGACGGATTCCGAGGAAAGTGCGCGCAGCCATGCATGTGGAGACCGACGAGGGGTTCGGTGTGGACGAGGGAGCGAGCGAACAAGGGTACGGTAGTATTTGTGAATAGTTCAGGTAGACCCAATCTCCATTAGACATTCATCAGGATTGACGTTATCACCGACGCTGACATGAATCGTTTTGATCGTGCCAGAAACCGGCGCATGCACCGGATTTTCCATTTTCATGGCTTCGACAACCAGTACGGTGTCTCCGGCTCCTACCTGTTGACCTGCCCTGGCGTGGATGGCGACGATACGTCCTGGCATGGGCGTGGTCACATCACTATCGGAGCTGGCTTTGGGTCGCAGGGATCCCCTGGAGGCTTTCCTGACATCAATAGTACCATCGGCAGTGGGGACCACTTCAGTGAGGGTTTCCACCATCACCTCTTCGAGAACATGGTCTACTTTCACGTAAAAGGGGCGCACGTCGGCACTCTTGTGGCCGGTTCCCTCGATGCTGATATGGTAATCTTCACCATGAATCGTGAGGTTGAATTCAGTCGGTGCCAGGGGGGGGGCTGCGGGTTCCGATGATGCCTGGATGATGGGCGCTTCCAGTGGCTCAGGCTTGAATATGCCAGTCGCCCGTTCTTCGAAGAAATCAAGCGCGATGGCCGGGAACAAGGCATAGGACAGCACATCCTCCACACTGTTGGCCTTATCTCCTACCTCGCGCGTCAGCGCATCCAGCTCGGGCTCGATCAGGTCGGCAGGGCGCGTATCCACGACGTCTTCGTCGCCTAAAGCCAGCCTGCGAACATCCTCGTTAACCTTACCTAGGGGCCGGCCGTACATGCCCTTCAGATAGGCTCTGGTCTCATTGGTAATCACTTTATATTTCTTGCCGGATATTATGTTCAGGACAGCCTGTGTGCCGACAATCTGGCTTGTTGGGGTGACCAGCGGCGGGTAGCCGAAGTCCGTACGCACCCGTGGTACCTCATCCATGACTTCATCCATGCGCCCCAGTGCGCCTTGTTCCTTGAGCTGGTGGGCCAGGTTGGAAATCATGCCACCGGGGATCTGGTTGACCTGCACGCGCGTATCCACGCCGGTGGAATCTGATTCAAAACGGGCGTATTTTTTACGCACGTCGCGGAAGTACGCGGCAATATTCTGTAACAGGCCAAGGTTTAGTTCGGTATCGAACGCTGTTCCGGCGAATGCCGCGACCATCGCTTCCGTAGGTGCGTGGCTGGTTCCACCCGCTAACGGCGAAATAGCCGTATCAATGATGTCGCAACCGGCATGAACGGCTTCCCACTCGACTATTTCGGCTAGGCCCGCCGTGGCATGGCTGTGCAGATGTAGCGGAATGGAAACTTCCCGCTTGAGTGCGAGCACCAGTTCACGCACGGCTCGCGGCGTGAGCAATCCGGCCATGTCCTTGATGGCCAGCGTATCGCAACCCATATCTTCAAATCTTTTGCTCAAATCAACGAAATATTCCAGCGTATGGACAGGGCTGACGGTGTAGCAAATTGCGCCTTCGGCGTGGCGCCCGTTCTTTTTCACCTGGGTGATGGCTACGCGCACATTACGCGGATCATTCATGGCGTCGAAGATGCGGAATATATCAACGCCATTGGCGCATGCCATATCCACGAATTTTATGACGACGTCGTCCGCATAATGGCGGTAGCCGAGCAAGTTTTGACCGCGTAGTAACATTTGTAGCGGCGTGTTGGGAATAGCCCGTTTCAGCTCGCGCAAGCGAATCCACGGGTCTTCCTTCAGATAGCGCAGGCAGGTATCGAAGGTGGCCCCACCCCATGCCTCAATGGACCAGAAGCCGACAGCATCCAGCTTCTCGCAAATGGGCAGCATGTCATCCAGGCGCATGCGCGTGGCTAGTAATGATTGATGCCCGTCGCGCAATGCCAGTTCGCTGATCGCCAGTTTACGTTTCGTCATTAGATTACTCCTTAACCCGCGCTGTTCTTTTCTTTCGTGGTGGATGTATATGATTCAATTAGAGTCCTGCATGTGCAGCGATAGCGGCAGCGACGGCGGCAGCAATATCTTCTCTTTGTTCAAACGGCTGGTATTCCAGAAGTTCCGGGTGTCCTTCCAGAAATCCGGTATGGAATATACCCGTTCCAAAGACTTCGGATTTTGCGATGTGGCGATACAAAGGGAGGGTGGTGTGCACGCCGCGAATATCGTATTCGTTGAGTGCCCGGCAGGCGCGCGTTACGGTCAGTGGCCAGGTGGGCCCCCATACGGTCAACTTTGCGCACATCGAATCATAAAACGGTGGAATGATATATCCGGGGTAAACGCAACCATCTACGCGCACGCCCAGACCGCCCGGAGAATGATAACGGGTGATACGTCCCGGCGTGGGTAAAAAATTATTTTTCGGATCCTCGGCATTGATACGAAATTCAATGGCATGGCCGGAGATATGCAAATCATCTTGCGTGAAATCCAGCGGCAGGCCGGATGCGATCTTGATTTGTTCAGCGACGAGATCCTTGCCGGTGATGGCTTCAGTGATGGGGTGCTCGACTTGCAGGCGTGTGTTCATTTCCATAAAGTAAAAATTACGCTCCGCATCGACTAGAAATTCGACCGTACCGGCATTGATATAATTTACGGCACGCGCGGCGGCTACGGCCACCGCGCCCATTTCGTTGCGCAGTTTATCGCCAATAAAATTACTGGGCGCAATTTCGATCAGTTTTTGGTTGCGCCTCTGAATAGAGCAGTCACGTTCGAACAGATGGACCACATGGCCATGCATGTCTGCCAGAATCTGGAATTCAATATGGTGTGGTTGGACGATACATTTTTCCATGAAAACGGCATCATCACCAAAAGCGGCCAATGCTTCGCGTCGGGTAATTTCCATATTTTCTTGTAGTTGGGCGGGTGTATCGCATCGGCGGATACCGCGCCCGCCACCGCCTGCGGCTGCCTTGAGCATAACCGGGTACCCCATGGATTCGGCTATCCCCAGAGCCTCTTCAAGTCCGGACAATACGTCTTTCGAACCAGGTACAACGGGAATGTCGGCGGCAATCATGGCCGCCCGCGCCCGCGTTTTGTCCCCCATGTTGCGGATGGCGGAGGGGTCGGGGCCGATATAGGCCATACCTGCATCAATGATACGCTCGGCAAATTCAGGATTTTCAGACAAGAATCCGTAGCCCGGATGGATGGCATCGCACCCTGCTTCTACAGCAACATCCACGATGCGGTGGATATTAAGGTAACTTCTAACCGGATCCGGACCAATGAGTACTGCCTGATCCGCCTTTTTTACATGCAGGGCATGTGCATCTTCCTTGGTGTAGATAGCAACACTTTCAATACCCAGCTCGCGGCAGGAACGGATGATGCGAATGGCGCATTCACCACGGTTGGCTACCAGTATACGTTTGAACAAGAATGCCGCTCCCTGAAGAATAGTTTTCTGTAAATGGATGGAGGATGTTACCCTAGAGTGTACCGGCAAACAAATCGCCGCTTCCGGTTTAACCTTTGCCGCGAGCGATGTCTTGTGGTCCGGGCAAACGGGGATGGGAGGTAATGTACACTGTTTCTCCTGTATGCGTATGATCGAACAACTCCAGCACATCCGTATTGCGCATACGGATACAGCCATGAGAAGCCGGGGATCCGATCCTGCTCTCATCGTGCGTGCCGTGGATGTAGATGAAACGCGATTTGGTGTCTACATGACCGCGTCTGTTCTTTCCCGTCTCCATGCCTTCCAACCATAGAATACGCGATAATATCCAGTCCCGATCCGTTCCGGCGCGAGAAGGGGTATGGCGTGCGGGATCATAAATACCAGCTGGGATACGGGCGGTGAAGGCAGTGAAAATCGGCATACTATCTCCGAGTCTGGCATGGATACGGTGGCGACCTAGCGGAGTCTTCAGGCTACCTCTATCGTTGCCGGGGCCGGCCCTTGCTGTGGAAACGGGATAAGCGTGGAACACGCCTGTCCGGCCGTGGTGGTAGAGCATCTGATGAATAATGGAGACGATAATCACCCGCCGAGCGTAGCGTCTATGGGCGAAGATAGCTTGTGTCGGACGCTGATATACCTACAATCTCCTGCAAATTCGGATTTGAGGAGTAATTATGGACATCAGCAAGATTCCTGCGGGGAACAACCCGCCCGAGGAGATCAACGTTATCATCGAGGTACCGCAGCATGCTGATCCGGTTAAATACGAGTTGGATAAGGCGTCCCGCGCCTTCTTCGTTGACCGTTTTATGCACACGGCTATGCATTATCCATGCAATTATGGTTTTGTGCCAAACACACTGTCCGAAGATGGCGATCCCGTGGATGCGTTGGTGGTCAGCAAGTTCTCGCTGATTACCGGTTGCGTGGTGCCGTGTCGCCCGGTGGGCGTACTCAAGATGGAAGATGAAAAGGGTATCGACGCCAAGGTGCTCGCCGTACCCGTGTCCAGGGTGAACCCTGTTTATAAAGATGTGAGTGGACCCGATGATATGCCGAAGTTTCTGTTGGACCAGATTGTACACTTTTTTGAGCATTATAAAGATTTGGAGCCTGGAAAATGGGTGAAGGTGCAAGGTTGGGAAGGTACGGATGCCGCCAGACGTGAAATTATGAATTCGATTGCACGATATTAGCCTGAACTATTCATGAATTGTCGCGATGATTGCGCCGGGCCTGGAATTCAATCATCGTGCTTCCAGAGCCGATATGTATTTTTACCCGTATGCTTGGCTTCGTACATAGCGGCGTCGGCGCACCTGAGTAGTATGTCGCCGATTTCGCTGTCTGTGGGGTAAATGCTGATACCGATGCTGGAGCCGATACACATCTTTTTACCTGATAACACAAATGGACAAGTGAGTGTGGCAAGGATTTTTCTCGCGGTGGTTTTAATGCCGGCTAGCGTCTGTGTGTTCGTGAGGATGACGGTAAATTCATCGCCGCCAATACGTGCTACGGTATCTACTTCGCGCATGCAGTCGAGCAGGCGGACTGCCACTTCTTTCAGTAGTAAGTCGCCCGTTTCGTGACCGAGTGTGTCATTGATCTCCTTGAAACGATCAAGATCTATAAACAGTACGGCAAAACGCTCCTTGCGTCTTCGTCCTTGCGCGCATGCCTGCGCCAGGCGATCAAAAAAAAGGAAACGGTTAGGCAGGCCCGTCAGACTATCATGGTGAGCCATATGCTCGAGCCGCTTCTCCATCCGTTCACGCTCCAGTTCGGCACCGGCCCGTTCGGCGAAAATACGCAAGACCTGTTCGACCTCATTTTTTCCACTTAGTGGCTTATCATCAATGATACCTATATAGCCGGTGACATTTTCCGATGAATCCTGAAACGGGATACCCAGATAGCTTTCCGCTCCTATCTTTGCGAGCCATGCGCTGTTGGGAAATTTTTCACATAACCTTTCTTCGAGAAATACAGTTTTTCCTCCCTCGATTTTTGCACATGGCGTACCATCCAGGTTCCAGGTGAGACCATGGCTAAAACCGGCATTCGTCCAGGTGGCCAGAGATCGCGCTTGCAAACCATTTTCAGACAGCAATTCGGCGGCGAAGGCAACCTTGACCCCGGTGGCCGAAGCTACATGGTATACCAGATCGCGGAAGAAATTGGTGCCGGTTGATTTTGCAGTGCCTTCGACGATGCACCTTAGCCATTCCGTTGTCTGTTTGCGGATGGTGACGTCACGGGTGACCACCACCGCATGGGTGATCTCTCTGTCGGCATTATAATACGGGTAATATGTTGCGATAAAATAGGATGGTCCACGCTTGCGAATTTTAGCGGAAAATTCTACATGGACGATATTGCCTGCGAAGCATTGGTCGAGACATGGTTTGGTCGCCGATTCAAAGGTCTCCTCGCCCCATATGTCCGCCACGCTTTTGCCGACAGTTTCTTCCCGCGTTGTGTTGAGTGCCGATAAAAAGGCATCGTTGACTGCCTGGTAAATGTAATCTCTGTCGATGAGGTCCATGAAATCCCTGGAGGTATTAACGATGAACTCGTAGCGCTTCCACATCTCTCTCATCGCTTCGGGTCCGATGACATGGCTGCGCGCAACATCGGGGGCAATGTTGGATGGGATCCCGGGAGCACTATTCAAAATTCTTAAATCTACTTCCCAGTCACCAGTGGCTGTATGCGCCCCCATCGATTCCTTTTCCGTAACATCCCCCATGAGGCATGGACGTTAATCCATATTTTTTTATGTGTCCACGCAAAAGGAAGAAAAACAACCCATATCGACTTATCCGGAACCATCCCATCACGAAAATGGGCCAACGCGGGGAAGGCAATAGCCGCCCAAAAGGTTCATATATCTGCTGATTACCCCATGATCATTCCCCATCAGGAGCCAGCTTCAATGCGTAGGGGAGGGGATTTACCCATGAGGTCAAGACCATCCTTTCACTGTGATGGTTGATTACGTTATGATTGCGTGTGCGCCAATTACCAAAAACTTGTTCATGATGCTGGATACGCGGAATCACGATCGAAACGCGGCAGGATTGACCTACATTTATCCCGTCATTTCGCGCCGGGCAGGCGGGGTATCCATCGGGGTAAATCTTAATCCGAACCATGCCTGTAACTGGCACTGCGCCTATTGCCAGGTTCCAGACTTGCTCCGCGGGAGTTCTCCAGACATTGATTTGGCATTGTTATATGACGAGTTGGAATCATTTTTTAACAAATTAAAATATGGAAATTTTATGCGGAAACATGTGCCGGAGGATTGTCGCACGATTCGCGATGTGGCTATATCAGGCAATGGCGAGCCAACCAGTTGTCGCCAGTTCGATGCGGTGGTGGAGATTATTGTCCGTTGCGTGCGGGCTGCGGGGTTGCTTGGGCGTATACCTGTCGTGCTTATTACCAATGGGTCCTACGTCCATCGACCCGAGCTTGAGCGGGGGCTTCGGATGATGGCCGCGCACAAGGGAGAGGTGTGGTTCAAGGTGGATTCAGCGACGCAAGTGGGCATCGCGCGCATCAATGGCGTGAAGCTGAGTTCTGAGTGGGTGGCAAGGCAGTTGGATACCGTGGCATCCTGCTGTCCAACCTATATCCAGACCTGCATGTTCGCCTGGGATGGAAAAGCACCGGATAATGGAGAGGTGACGGCATACCTGGATTTCTTGCGCATGGTTGCGGAGAATAACATTTCACTTAAAGGTGTCCTGCTGTACGGCATAGCCCGCCCCTCCATGCAGCCCGAGGCAGCGCGTGTATCGGCCCTGGATATTGAATGGATGCAAGGTATGAAGCACCAAATTGAGGAAGCAGGGCTACCCGTGAGGCTGACTGTCTGAACCAGAGATTGTAACATGAGCTATGTGTCCGGCCTGCGCGCCGCTTAAACCATCATTGAAACTAAGGATAACCACCCATTGTTTTACATCGTTCGGGTGATAGCCTCCATTACCTATTACCTGGGAGTTTGTCGGACTTATGGGGATCGTAGCAAGTGGGGAAGCGCGGCCAAAATAGCATGATTTTGAGGCGCTGAGTTATAAGTGATGTAACGAGAAATCAGGATATTTTGGGCCGCTTCCTCGCCGCGCAGTAAATTTTTCATAAGTCCAGGCTAGTCTGCATGATTCGTGAATCACCGCGGTGATTACGCGCAGGGTTAAATAAGGGGGATCCCATGTCAGCTACCACCGTTGCGACCCGACCTTTCGGTGATCAGAAACCCGGTACTTCGGGTTTACGCAAGAAGGTCAGCGTATTCCGGCAGCAACATTATCTGGAAAATTTTATCCAGTCGGTCTTCGATTCAATCGGTGATTTCTCCGGGCAAACACTGGTGGTGGGTGGTGATGGACGTTTCTACAACCGACATGCCATTCAGCTTATTCTGAAAATAGCGGCGGCCAATGGTTTTGGCCGGGTACTGGTCGGGCAGGGTGGTATTTTATCTACGCCCGCAGCTTCACATCTGATCCGTAAATATCAGGCATTCGGTGGTCTGATCCTGTCAGCCAGTCACAATCCTGCTGGCCCGGACGAGGATTTTGGCATTAAATACAATATCGGCAATGGTGGCCCGGCACCGGAAGGTGTAACCGAGGCTATTTTTGCGCATAGCATGAAAATCTCCGAATATAAAATCCTCGTGGCCGATGATGTGTCGCTGGATACGCTTGTTTCCATAGAACTTGGCGATATGCAGGTCGAAGTCATCGACCCGGTTGCCGATTATGCGGTACTGATGCAATCCCTGTTTGATTTTGATGCCATTCGGAGCTTGTTGGCCAGTGGTTTCCGTATGGCGTTCGACGCCATGCATGCGGTGACGGGGCCTTACGCAGTTGAGATTTTTGAGGGCATATTGGGTGCATCTCGCGGAACGGTAAAAAATGGCGTGCCGAAAGAGGATTTCGGTGGCGGCCATCCTGACCCGAATCTGACCTATGCACATGAACTCGTGGATACGCTTTACGCGGATGATGCCCCGGATTTTGGAGCCGCATCAGATGGCGATGGTGATCGCAATATGATTCTTGGTCGGCACTTCTTTGTAACGCCCAGTGATTCACTGGCAATCCTGGTCGCCAACGCCGATTGTGTGCCTGCTTATCAAGGCGGTCTGGCCGGTGTCGCGCGCTCCATGCCGACCTCGGCGGCCGCGGACCGTGTGGCGGCGGCGATGAACCTCGCATGCTACGAAACACCGACCGGGTGGAAATTCTTTGGTAATTTGATGGATGCGGGAAAAGTAACGCTGTGTGGCGAGGAATCCTTCGGCACCGGCTCGAATCATGTGCGCGAAAAGGATGGTTTGTGGGCGGTCCTTTTCTGGCTGAACATTCTGGCGGTTCGGAAAACCTCCGTGGAGACGATTGTGCGCGAGCACTGGCGCGAGTTCGGCCGCAACTATTATTCTCGCCATGATTATGAAGGCGTGGATACCATGGCTGCCGGGGCAGTGTTGCAACGTGTGCGCGATCAGTTTAATGATTTGCCGGGGCAAACGCTGGCCGGGCGTGTTGTCTCCGCCTGCGATGATTTTTCTTATACCGATCCGGTGGATGGTAGCATGAGTCATGACCAGGGCGTGCGTGTGCTGTTTGAAGATGGTTCACGCATCATTTTCCGTCTGTCTGGCACGGGTACCAGTGGCGCGACTATTCGCCTCTATCTTGAATCCTATGAAGCGGATGCGTCAAAGCATGATGCGGATGCGCAGGATGCGTTAGCTGATATGATTGCTGTAGCCAACGAGATGTCACATTTGCACAAATTAACAGGGCGCCATTGCCCAACCGTTATTACCTGAGGATATCGGAACCATGAATCATAAGGAACAGATGTACTGCATTGTCGAAGCAAGAAGTCACGACCCGTTTGCATATCTTGGTCGGCACGAAGCTAAAAAGGGTGGGGTGGTGATCCGTACTTTTTTCCCGCGCGCCAAAAAAGCGTGGGTGTTGCCACGGAAAGGCAAAGCTGTGCCGATGAAACGCATCCATCAGGACGGGATGTTTGAAGGTAATCTTCCCGAGATGGGTCTTGATGATACCTATCGTCTGCGCCTGGAGAACCATGAAGGCCATCGCTGGAACATGGATGATCCGTACTGCTTTTCGCCGGTACTGGGCGATATGGATTTGCATTTGATTGGTGAAGGCCAGCATTTTGAGAAGTACCGTTTGCTCGGAGCGCATGTGCGCGAGCATTGCGGCGTATCTGGGGTGTCTTTCGCTGTGTGGGCACCCAATGCCAGCCGTGTCTCCGTAGTCGGCAATTTTAATCATTGGGACGGTCGGGTGCATCCGCTACGTGTGCGCGGCGCTTTCGGTGTATGGGAGTTGTTTGTCCCGGGGTTGCGCGAAGGCGAATTGTACAAATTCGAGATTCGTACCCGGTCCGGCGATGTCCTGCTGAAGGTGGATCCTTACGCGCAGCAGATGGAGGTGCGTCCGGCCACGGCCTGCGTTGTGCATAATCCCGAACAGTATCAGTGGGCCGATACGGGGTGGATGGATGCGCGCCGGGCTTATGGGCCGCCGATGGACAAGCCCGTTAACATCTATGAGGTGCATTTGGGTTCATGGCGCAAGGCTGACGATGCGTATTTGAACTATCGTGATCTGGCGCGACAACTCGTTGAATACTGCACATGGATGGGATATACGCATATCGAATTGATGCCCATTACCGAACATCCGTTTGACGGCTCATGGGGTTATCAGACGGTCGGCTATTTCGCGCCGACCAGCCGTTTTGGCACCCCCGATGATTTTCGCTATTTCGTGGATTACTGCCATACGCATGATATGGGTGTGTTTCTTGATTGGGTACCGGCGCATTTTCCTAAAGATTCTCATGGCCTGGCACGCTTCGATGGCACGCCGCTGTATGAGCATGCGGACCCGCGTCTCGGGGAACACAAGGATTGGGGTACTTATATCTTTAATTTCGGACGCAATGAGGTGCGTAATTTCCTGATTGCCTCCGCCCTGTTCTGGCTCGATGAATACCATATCGACGGTCTGCGCGTTGATGCGGTGGCTTCTATGCTGTACCTGGATTATTCGCGCAATGAGGGTGAGTGGATACCGAATAAGTATGGTGGTCGCGAAAATCTGGAGGCCATCGAGTTTCTCAAACAGTTTAATCATCTGGTGCATGAACGCTTTCCCGGTGCGGTAACCATGGCGGAGGAATCCACCTCTTTTCCCATGGTCAGCCGCCCGACATGGCTGGGTGGCCTCGGCTTCACCATGAAATGGAATATGGGTTGGATGAACGACACGCTTGCTTATATGGAAGAGGATCCGGTGCATCGCAGCTACCACCATGGCGAGATGACCTTCTCGCAGATTTACGCTTATACCGAAAATTTTATTCTCCCCTTTTCACACGATGAGGTGGTGCATGGCAAGGGCAGTATGCCGCAGAAAATGCCTGGCGACGATTGGCAAA
>VAOZ01077409.1_pt1 | contig 14176 bp, 13 predicted proteins | sample 3394041 | NCBI WGS metagenome assembly VAOZ01 (sample SAMN08290431, study PRJNA428436) | hydrothermal vent metagenome | isolation source: Deep-sea hydrothermal vent chimney | place: Indian Ocean: Southwest Indian Ridge
CCCTGAATGCCGTCACGGCGCATCAAAATGATAATGGCGAATGCCCCCATGTTCATGAACAGATAGACGGTCATATACACCAGTACGCCCGCATAGCCATCGGCATTGGCGGCGATCATACCGAGCATGGCGAAACCAATATGCCCGATAGTCGAATAGGCCAGCATGCGCTTGATATTACGCTGGGCGATAGCCGCCAGGTTGCCTACGGCCATGGTTAGCACCGCCAACCACGTCAGGATGATGGTGTAATCCGCTTGCAATGCAGGCAATACGTCCGCCAGTACGCGGATAAAAACCACCAGCCCGGCCACTTTCGGACCAATGGACATAAATGCGGTGATGGGTGTAGGCGCACCTTCGTAGGCGTCCGGCGTCCACATGTGGAAGGGTGCAATCGAAACCTTGAAACACATGCCCGCAAGCAGGAAAACCAGCCCCAGCATCAGCGCCAAATGCGCATCCGGGCCCGCATAAATAATACCGACACCCGCCTTGACAAAATCGAACGTACCCGTCACGCCATAAATAAAACTGATACCGTACAACAGGAAACCAGAGGCCAGCGAACCCAGAATGAAGTATTTCAGCGCCGCCTCGGAAGAACGCAACACGTCGCGCTGGTATCCCACCAACACATAGGTGGACAAGGCCATCAGCTCCAACCCCAGGTACAGGGTGACAAAGTTCGGTGCAGAAGCCATGAGCATCATGCCCAGGGTGCCAAACAGCATCAGGGAATAATACTCACCCGTATTGGGCTCATCCTTCATATAATCCAGACTCAACACGACACCGAAAAACGTCCCGGCGTAAATCAACAGCTTGGCATAGCTGGCAAAAGGATCGAGGATAAAGAAGCCATAAAAAGCGTAATGTGTACCGGGGCTGGCCAACCTGAGGGTCAATATCGCTGCCGTCACACAGGTCAGCATGGCCACGTAGCCGCTCCATTTCTTTTGTCCTTTCGGTAAAAATAGATCCCACAGTAAAATAGCCATGGCCATTACGGCCACGAATATCTCGGGGACGAGCGGCGCAATATTGGGAAGCGGAAAGTTTATCTGTGTCATCACATCAGCCTCAGGGATTCACAATTTGCTGCATCATCTGAATCTGAGCCAACGCATGTGCGGCGGGCAATTTACTCGTCGTTGCCTGCGCAATCAGATGAGAGACCGAGGAATGCAGCACGTCGAGCACCGGAACCGGATACAGTCCAAGCCATACCACCAGAACGATCAAGGGTGCGAAGAAGGCAAACTCCCGTACCGTCATATCTTTCATGACCTTCACCTCGTCCTTGACCAGCTTGCCCATGATGACGCGCTTGTACATCCACAGGGTATAGCAGGCGGAAAGTACCACGCTACTCGCCGCCAGTACCGCCACCCATTTGGTGGAAATGACAAAACTGTACAAATGATCTGCAGAAAAGGTGCCGATCAACACCATAATCTCGGCGATAAATGCGGAGGTCCCCGGTAACGCCACATTGGCCATACAGAACAACAGGGTCACAGCCGCGAACACAGGCATGACATTGGCCACGCCGCCATAGGCCGCGATCTCACGCGTGTGCATACGATCATAGAGCACACCCACGCAGAGGAATAAAGCGGAAGCGATAAAACCGTGGCTGATCATACCAAAGATCGCACCCTCCATCGCTTCTTGCGTGAACATGAAGGTACCTAGGGTAACAAACCCCATATGCGCAATGGATGAATAAGCGATTAAGCGTTTCATATCCTGTTGCATCATGGCCACCAGCGAGATGTAGATGATGGCAATCAGGCTCAACACCACCATGAGCGGCACAAAATATTGCGATGCGTCAGGGCAAATCGGCAGTGAAAAGCGCAGGAATCCGTATGCGCCCATCTTCAGCAGGATACCGGCCAGGATCACCGAACCCGCCGTTGGTGCCTCGGTATGCGCATCAGGAAGCCATGTATGTATTGGCCACATCGGTACCTTGACGGCAAAAGCCACGAAGAACCCGATCCATATCCAGAATTGCCACTGGAAGTCGAATGGATAAGCCATCAACGCCTGAATATCGAAGGTATGCCCGGCTTTGAAATACATGGCCAGCAGCGCAATCAACATCAGTACGGAACCAGCCAGCGTATACAAGAAAAACTTGACCGTGGCATACACGCGGTTGTTGCCGCCCCACACGCCGATAATTAAAAACATCGGGATCAGCATGGCTTCCCAAAAGAAATAAAAGAGCATGCCGTCCAGTGCAGAAAATACGCCAATCAGCGTCGTCTCCATCACCAGAAAAGCAATCATATATTCCTTAACGCGTGTCTTGATGCATTCCCATGCGGATACAATGCACACCACTGTCAGTAAGCTGGTCAGTAGAATGAACGGCATGGATATACCATCCACACCCAAGTGATAATTGATATGAAATGCGGAAATCCACGGGTGGAATTCCTCGAATTGCATATGTGCCGTCGAATTATCAAAATATATCCACAGCGGCAGCGTAAGCAGGAACGTCGCCACGGATACCACCAGCGCCGCCCAGCGCGCCGCAGCTTCTCCACGCACGAATAGCCAAATAAAGATAGCCCCCGCCACCGGCAGGAAGATGCTCCATGTCAGAATAGGGAAAGACATCACGTTGTTAAGCTCCATGCGCTCCTTTCCCCCCCTATCCCTTCACGATCAGGTAAGTCAGCAGTACAAACACACCGATCACCATGGCAAAGGCGTAGTGGTAAACCATGCCGCTCTGCACTGCCCGCATCCGCCTCACGCCCGCAAGTACGCCCCCAACGATGCCACCGTGGATCAGGCCGCGGTCAATCATTGCCAGGTCGGCCCTCTTCCAAAGAAACGTCCCAAAATTTCGTGCGGGCATAACGAGTATCTTCCAGTTCATTTCATCAAACCACCACTTGTTCAACAAAAAGCGGTGAAGGCCGGGGAATTTTGCCGCCAGACGTGCCGGATATACGGTTTCACGAAAATACATCAACCAGGCCACCGCAATCCCCGCCAGTGCCAGCACAAGAGCGCCGTATTCCAGCCAAAAGTGACTGCCGGCGGAATGCTCCACCTCTTCCAGACGTAATAGTGGATTGTGTGCATCCATCACGAAAATACTGTTCCCGAAGAAATTTTTGGCTGTTTCCACATTGGAAATATGCAGGATATCCGCCCCCCACCAGCCAGCCAGTGCCGCGCCAACAGCCAGGATTATCAGCGGTACAGTAATTACCTTGGGCGATTCATGCAGGTGTGCTCTGGTTCCCTCCGGTACCCGATCCGAATTGTGGAAGGTAAGAAAAAACATGCGGAAGGTATAAAAGGCGGTCATGAATACGCTGGTCAATACCGACCAGTAGGCAAGCTCGCTAACCCATCCCATACCGCGCACGGCGGTCGCTTCAATAATCAAATCCTTGGACCAGTACCCGGCAAAGGGAGGAATACCGGACAATGCCAATGCGCCGATCAGCATCGTGATATAAGTGACGGGCATGTATTTGCGCAGTTGCCCCATGCGGCGGATATCCTGATCGGCCATCACAGCATGGATGACGGAACCCGCCCCCAAGAACAATAACGACTTGAAATAAGCGTGCGTCATTAAATGGAAGATACCCACCGAATAAGCCGATACACCGCAGGCGACAAACATATAGCCAAGTTGCGAACAGGTGGAATAGGCGATCACCCGCTTGATGTCATTTTGCACCAGGGCAATGGTGGCGCACAGCCATGTGGTGATGGCACCAACCACGGTCACCATCGCCAGCGCCGTCGTGGAGAACTCGAACATGGGCGACAGTCTCGCCACCATGAAGACACCGGCTGTCACCATGGTGGCGGCATGGATCAGAGCGGAGATGGGCGTCGGACCCTCCATGGAATCCGGTAGCCAGACGTGCAGCGGCACCTGAGCGCTCTTGCCCATGGCACCGATAAACAGGGCGACACAAATAAAGGTGATGGCATCCACATGCCAGCCCATAAAATGCAGCGTCGATGCCTGCGCCACAAAAGCAGGTACGGCATCAAACACGGCTTTGTATTCAACCGTACCGAAATAATACCACACCGCCAGAATACCAATGGCAAAACCAAAATCACCCACACGATTGACAATAAAGGCTTTCATGGCGGCCACGTTGGCGCTCTCACGCTTGAACCAGAAGCCGATCAGCAGGTAGGAAAACAGCCCCACCGCCTCCCAGCCGAAGAACAGCGTGAAGAAACTGTTACCCATGACCAGCACCAGCATGGCGAATGTAAATGCGGAGATGTAGGAAAAGAACCGGGTATAGCCGGGGTCACCGTGCATGTAGCCAATGGTGTAGATATGCACGCAGGCCGATACGATGGTTACGGTCATCATCATCAGGACCGTCAGGCGGTCAATCATCATCCCCACGGGAACGACGAAATGGCCGGCAACCATCCACGTCCAGAAATTACCGTAAAAAGATGCGCCATGCAGCACCTGTATGAACACATGTACGGACAGCAGCGCAGCACCAACCACCCCCACAATACAGACCATATGTGAAAGTTTTTCCTTCAAGGCCCAACCGAACAAACCCACCACCAGCGCCGCTGCCAACGGCAACGCGGGAATCGCCAGCAGTTCGCTTGTATTCAGCATGGTGTGTTCCACATATCCTCCCTAGCCTTGCAATGTGTTGATGTCTTCAACATTGATGGAACGCCGATTCCGGTAAAAGGCAACCAGAATCGCCAGCCCCACCGCCACTTCGCTGGCAGCGACGGTCAACACAAAAAAGATAAATATTTGCCCGCCAATATTCTGGAGAAAATAAGAAAATGCGGCGAAGTTGATGTTTACGGCCAAAAGAATGAGTTCAATGCACATCAGAATGACAATCACATTCTTTCGGTTCAAAAACAGACCCACTACGCCGATGGAAAACAGACAGGCAGCAACGGCCAGATAATAGGATAAAGGAACCATTACATCTTCACCTTACGCAGACGATCCGCGGGATCCACATGCACCTGCCGGGAAATATTCTGGTACTTGGCATCCTTGCGCGAACGCAGGGTCAGCACCACGGCACCAATCAGGGCCACCAGCAGAATAATGGCGGCCACCTCGAAGCCCAGTAAATATTTTGTGTACAACACCCTCCCGATCTCCATGGTATTATTAACCTGTTGCGGTAGGTGGCCAGGATTTGGCGAACCCGCAGGCGAGAAGATGCCGCTAAAACCTGCCGCGACAAGCTCCATGAACAGTGCCAGAGAAATCACACCACCAATCGGCAAATAGCGCAGGAACCCTTCGCGCAAGCTGGCAACGTTCACCTCCAGCATCATCACCACGAACATGAACAGAACCATCACCGCGCCAACATAGATCAGGATTATGAGGATACCGATAAATTCCGCATCCAGCAGAAAGAACAGGCCTGCCGCATTGAAGAAGCAGAAAATAAGAAACATCACGGAATGGACCGTATTGCGGGACGTCACCACACCCAGCCCGGCCATCACGGCCAGCCCGGCAAACATGTAAAAGAACCCAAGTTCCAACATTTCCCCTCCGTTCCCTAGCCTGAACGACGCATCAGTACCGCCGCGCCCTTAACGGTAACGCGCATCAGCGGCGATATTCGCCGCGATCTCGTCTTCATACTGATCGCCTATGGCCAGCAACATATCCTTGGTGTAGTACAACTCTGCGCGCGTCTCCGATGCAAACTCAAACACCTGTGTCTCCACAATCGCATCGACCGGACACGCCTCCTGACAAAAACCGCAGTAGATACATTTGGTCATATCAATATCATAACGTGTGGTACGGCGGGTGCCATCGTCCCGTTCTTCTGACTCAATGGTAATCGCCAGGGCAGGACACACCACCTCGCACAGTTTGCAAGCGATACACCGTTCCTCGCCACTGGCATAACGACGCAAGGCATGCAAACCGCGAAAACGGGGGGAAAGGGGTGTGCGCTCCTCGGGGTATTCTACGGTGATCTTTTTCTTGAACAGATACTTCCCCGTAAGCATCAGCCCCCGTAACAATTCCGTGAGCAGCCATGTTTTTACCGCGCGTTTAATGATACTCATAACATCGACCCCGGTCGCCAGAAACCGATAATATCGGATAACACCGGCGTATAAATCGAAATACCAATCACCGCGATCCACGCCAGCGTGACGGGAAGGAACACCTTCCACCCCAGACGCATCAGCTGATCGTAACGGTATCTCGGGAACGTCGCCCGAAACCAGATAAACATAAAGATAAGGAATGCTGTTTTACCCAGCAACCACACTATTCCGGGAATAATATCCAGGAACGGTAACGGGGCATGCCATCCCCCCAGAAACATGATGGATGTCATCATGCTGATCAGAATCATGGCACCATATTCCGCCAGCGAAAACGTGGCGAACCACATACCGGAATATTCGACAAAGAAACCGGCCACGATCTCGGATTCACCTTCTGTCAGATCAAATGGTGAACGATTCGTCTCCGCTACGCCTGAAATAAAATAGACCAGGAACAGGGGAAACAGGGGGATAAAGTACCAGTGCCAGAAACCACCGGATTGAGCATTCACAATATCTGCCAGATTCATGCTGCCCGACAACATCAGGACACACACAATGGCGAAACCCATGGAAACCTCATACGACACCATCTGACAAGTGGCACGAATGGCCCCCAAAAACGCATACTTGGAATTGGATGCCCAACCCGCCATCAATATACCGTAAATTCCAAGGCTGGAAATCGCCATCACATACAGCACGCCGATATTCAGGTTGGAAATCGCCATTACATGCGCGACCTTCCATAATCCACCCAGTGTCGTCTCACCAAAGGGGATCACGGCGAATGCGAGAAGGACCGGTAATAACGCCATCACAGGCGCAGCTACAAACAAAAATTTGTTGGCTGTGGTCGGAATAATGGTTTCCTTCAGGAACAGCTTCAGACCATCGGCAATCGGTTGCAGCAACCCCGCCCAACCGACCCGGTTACAGCCCTTTCGTATCTGCATCCAGCCGATGATACGGCGCTCGGCATAGGTGATATAAGCAACGGAAAGTGCTATCGGGACCGCAATAGCCAGCACCTCCAGCGCCCAGATACCCGCGGTTATACCCATGTCCAGCCAGCTCATGCAGCTCCCTCCTTACGCAATTCAAGGGAGGTCTCATTGGACAAATCGCCCGCCACACCACGCTTGGCGACAAATAATACACCCGGAGATACATCATCACGGGTACCAACCTCGAATTGCTGCCCACCCTGATCAGAGATCACGGTCAATACACCCGGCTTCAACCCAAGTTCTTTCAGAGTCGCTGGATGAACCAACACATCATCCAAGCGATGCAGCATCGCCACATCGCTGAGCAGGATGCTGGCCCGTGCCCACATCCCCTCACGATACATGGAGTAGCGGCTGACCACATCCAGCTGCTTCCCGTCGGATACATCCAGACTGGCGGGCAGATATTTCGCCTTGATACTGCGCCGGACAGGCATCATAAAACTGTCTACATCATGCGCCTGCCATGTCCGGGCAAGGTCGGGAAGAAAATGCCGCACATGCTCGCGCAGCTCTTTCAGGTTGATCGCGGGAACATCCTTACCCATAGCCTGAATCAGCCGCATCATCACCTTCCACAGTGGCCGTTCCTGCCCCAGAGAAGAAATCGGACTCGTCGCCACGCGCACGCGACCTTCCATATTAATAAAGGTTCCTTCAGCCTCAGAATAGGCCGCAGCGGGTAACATCACCTCCGCATATTCACTGATCTGGCCGGCAATGGCGCCTACCTGCACCAAGGGCACCTTGCCCAGGGCCGCCCGTGCCTGCGCCGGGAACAAACCATCGCCCACCGGATCGCTGCCGATCAGTAGAATCACATCCAGCCCATCGTTTGAAGCTGCATCGAAAATGTCGCCTGCAGATACTCGGATATCACCAAACACAGCCGATAAAGCCTGTGCATTCATACCCTCCGGAACCAGATTCCGGCCATCGGATTCGTCCTCAGCATGTCCGCAACCGCGCATAAGCAAGTCCAGACCATGTATCAGCGCCGCGGCATCCTGATGGCCACGGATCTCCTCGCCCACGATCAATGAACAGGACTCGGCCATCAATGCATCGCCAAGCAACTTCCCGGCCTCGTGGCGCCCACGGGTCGCGGCCATCCATTCTTTCATGCCCGCCGCGCCCTTACCCAGGTCCATCACCTGCTGCATGGCGCGGGCAATGACCGGAGCCCAGTCACGCGGCCGTATCAATGTATCATGCGTCAAATCAGCATTGGTACGGTAATTCATCGACCCTATGCGTGTTACCGGTTTCTGGTTCCTGAGGCGCGTACGCAAACGCTGCATGACCAAAGGCAGGCGCTGGCGCAAATCCGACCCCAGGATAACCACCTCTCCTGCATCTTCGATCTGTTGCGTGGTCTGCGAAAAACCTTCCTCAAAAGAGAAAGGGCGCATATCCCGTCGGTGCAAATCAAAAGCCACTTTGGCATCGGAGAAAACCTCGTCATGCAGCAAACGGATCGAGGCGAGACTTTCCACGCTCCAGTCCGGTGAGAATAAAATCCCGGCCCGCTTGCCGGACAGCAGACTCGTAGCGCGTGCGATAGCATCATCCCAGGTGGATTCAATCATATTACCCTGTTCGCGTATCGCAGGTGAAAGAATGCGGTCGGCCGAACGGAAAGCATCATAGACATAGCGTCCACGATCACATATCCACGGCTCCGGGCTCTCATCAATCGGCTGAATACGTATCACGTCCTCACCGCGCGATTCAATGTGAATATCGCAACCATTGGGACATTGCGTACAGGTAGATTTATGGCGGATCAACTCCCACGGACGCGACACATCGAGGGAAGGACCATCGAGCAAGGCACCCACCGGGCAAATATCAGGCAGATTGCCGGAAAGTTCGGAGCTCAGGCATTCGTCCACAATACCGGCGATAATCATGCGGTCACCACGGTTGAACAGGCCCATGTCGCCCGTCCCGGCGATTTCATCGGCGAAGCGCACGCAACGGGTACAATGAATGCAACGGGTCATGCAGGTAGCAACAAAAGGCCCGAGTTCATAATCAGCCACAGCCCGCTTGTGCTCGACGAAGCGACCCTTCGAAGCGCCATATTCCATGGAATAATCCTGTAATTTACACTGGCCGCCCTGATCGCACACCGGACAGTCCAGCGGATGATTGATGAGCAGAAACTCTTCCACCATTTTCCGATCTTTCCTGATGGTATCGCTTTCCGTATAAACCTTCATTCCCTCGGCTACCGGCGTGCAGCAGGATGCCGCTGGCTTTTTCCAGCCCTCGATCCCCACCAGGCACATGCGACAATTGGCCGCGACGGACAATTCGGGGTGGTAGCAAAAGTAGGGTACATTCACGCCATTGGCCCGACAAACCTCCAGGATACTGGTGCCCGGCGCGGCTTTCACTTCTACATCGTTGATAAACAGTGTCGTCATGCCGCCTTCTCCACAACGCCCGCACGCACGACCTCGGGGAATAGCCTGATGACAGACAATACCGGTGCGGATGCGCCGTCCGCCAGTGCGCAAATCGTTCGTCCGGCCATATGCGTGGCGACATCCGTGAGCACTTCTATATCGCCAGGCTGCCCCTGGCCGTCTTCAATCCGGTTTAATATACGTTTCATCCAACCCGTACCTTCGCGACACTGCGTGCACTGCCCGCAGGACTCATGCGCATAAAAATGGGTCAGACGTCTGGCTACCGCCATAACATCTGCTGTTTCATCCATAACAATGATCGCGCCGGAACCCAGCATGGATCCCGCCTTGGCCAGATCATCGAAGGTCAGCGGTATATCATACTGCTCTGCTGTCAACCACGGCGAGGATGAACCACCCGGAATAATGGCCCTGGGAACCGAGCCGTGCTGCAAACCACCACAATATTCCTCGATAAGCATTTTTAACGGCATACCCATCGGCACTTCATAATTGCCCGGTTTGTTCACCTGGCCGGAAACAGAGAAAATCTTCATGCCTGTATTATTGGCTACACCAATTTCCGCGTGCCACGCTCCGCCATGCTCCAGAATAACCGGGATCGTCGACAGGGTCTCGACATTGTTCACCACGGTCGGACACTGGTAAAATCCTTCCACAGCGGGAAAAGGTGGTTTGAACCGAGGCCGCCCCGGCCGGCCTTCCACCGATTCAATCAGCGCCGTTTCCTCACCGCAGATATAAGCACCGGCACCGCGATGTACGGTCAGCTCCATTGAGAAATCCGTGCCAAGAATATGCTCACCCAACAGGTTTTCCGCATAAGCCTCGCCAATCGCCTCATTCAATACATTGGCCTCATGCAGAAACTCGCCACGGATATAGATATAGGCGTCATGCACGCCGAGCGCAAAGCTCGCCATAATCATGCCTTCGATAAGCAAATGCGGATCAAAGCGCATAATATCGCGGTCCTTGAATGTGCCAGGCTCGCCTTCATCGGCATTACACATCAAGTAGGTCGGTTTGCCCGTATTGCGCGGTACGAACGACCATTTGAGTCCCGTCGGGAAACCTGCGCCACCTCGTCCACGCATACCGGATGTTTTCACTTCGTCAATAATCCTGGCCGAATCAAATTCATTCAGAACAGTAGGAAGGAAGGTGTAGGCGCCGTTCTTTTTCGCCACCTTGAGCCGCCGCTGATCCGGATGGTGGATACGGTCGAAACAAATCGCTTTAACCTGTTTGGGATCGGACGGAATCACGCCTCACCCCCTTCATTCCGACATTCCGGACGATGTTTCGCTCGTACCCTGGCGATAAAGTCATCCATGTGCGCGGCATTCACCTTCTCGTGATATTCGTTGTTCACCTGCACCACCGGCGCGCCGCCACAAGCGCCGGCACATTCCACTTCAGTAACAGTGAATATGCCATCAGGCGTGGTCTCACCCACCTGGATACCGAGCGAATCGCATACATGTGCCACCAATTCATTGGCCCCGTTCAGCATACATGAGGCATTGGTGCAGACCTCCAACAAATACTCACCACAAGCCTGCTCGCGAAACATGGTGTAGAAAGTCACCACCTCGCGCACAGCCATCAGCCTGAGCCCCAGCAACCCGGCCACCATCTGCTGCGTTTCTACGGACAAATAGCCAAAATCCTCCTGTGCCATGTGCAGGACAGGAAGCAATGCTGATCGCGCCGCCGGGTAACGCGCTACCAGCGCCTTAATCTCGGCCAACCGCGTGTCAGAGAAACAGGGGCATTGAAGGGTGCTCATCGGTCTATGCTCCCGAAAACAATATCCTGTGTGCCGATAATGGTCACGACGTCGGCAATCATGTGGCCGCGACACATAAAATCCAGTGCCTCCAAATGCACAAAATCGGGCGTCCTTACCTTGATACGATAGGGCTTGTTGGAGCCATCGGAAACGATGTAAACGCCCAACTCACCCTTGGGTTGCTCCACCGCCGCATAAACTTCGCCCGCTGGCACATGGAAGCCCTCCGAGAAATACTCAAAGTGGTGAATCAACGCCTCCATGTTTTCCTTCATCTCGGCACGGGGAGGGCTGGTCAAGCTGTAATCACTTACGTTCACTGGCCCCTGATGGCTCAATAGCCATGTCGAGCACTGTTTAACGATTTCATTGGCCTGTCGCATTTCCTCAACGCGTACCAGATAGCGATCATAGCAGTCCCCGGTTTTGCCTACTGGAATATCGAAATCCATCCTGTCATAAACGTCATATGGCTGAGTCTTGCGCAAATCCCAGGCAACGCCCGAACCCCTCAGCATCGGGCCGGTGAAGCCCCAGGCCAGGGCCGCCTCCCTATCGACGATGGCGATATCTACGGTGCGCTGTTTCCAGATGCGATTCTCGGTCAGCAATGTCTCGTATTCATCCACATAACCTGGAAAGCGTTCCGTGAATCCGATGATTTTTTCGAGTAATCCTTCCGGCAAATCCTGGTGCACCCCACCCGGACGAAAATAGGCGGCATGCATGCGCGCGCCAGACACCGCTTCATAATAATCGAAGATATCCTCACGCTCACGGAAACAATAGAGAAATACAGTCATCGCACCAATATCCAGTGCGTGCGCGCCCAGCCACAGGCAATGGTTCAAAATACGCGTAAGTTCCGCGAACATGACACGGATATATTGCGCCCGTTCCGGTGGTGTAATACCAAGAAGCTTTTCCACAGCCAATACATAAGCATGTTCGTTAGCCATCATGGAAACGTAATCAAGGCGGTCAAAATAAGGTAGGTCCTGAAGATAAGTCTTGTATTCAAACAGTTTTTCGGTACCGCGATGGAGCAGGCCAATGTGTGGATCGGCACGCTCGACCACCTCGCCATCCAGCTCCAGAACCAGACGTAATACGCCGTGAGCACTTGGATGCTGCGGGCCAAAGTTGATCGTATAATTCTGAATTTCAGCCACGATCTACTCCCGGGAATGTCTTGGGGATCAAGACCCGATTCTCCAGCTTGTTCGGCTTATAGACACAACGCCATTGCGCATCGTCGAAAAACATCTCCACTCTGCCGGTCAGTGGAAAATCCTTGCGTAGCGGATGCCCTTCGAAACCATAGTCCGTGAGCAGACGGCGCAAGTCGGGATGGTTCACAAATAAAACACCATACATATCGAAGGCTTCGCGCTCAAACCAGTTGGCCGTTGGCCACACCTCCGCCACCGAACCAACCAGGTCGCGCTCATTTACCGGAACCTTTAAGCGGATGCGCTTATTCCTGGCTACGGAAAGGAGATGGTATACCACCATAAAACGCGGCGCATCCCCGTCGTGATTCGGATGTTCCGACATATCCAGGCCGCATAGATCAATCATCTGCTCGAATCCCTGCTTCTGCTTAAGGTAATGGCAGGCCTCCACAATCACTTCCCGCGCCAGCGTCACCGTTGGCATGTCGATACCATCCGACGCATCCAGCACCTGATCGCCAAAATGACTTTTAAGCCCCTCCACCTCAGGCGATAACGCCAGTGTTGTCTGGATTTCCTGTTTGTCCATACTGACCTTACCGCGCAATCGTATTGGTACGTTTTATTTTTTCCTGCAACTGAATGATACCATACAACAGGGCTTCCGCCGTTGGCGGGCAGCCTGGCACATAAATATCTACAGGCACAATGCGGTCACAACCGCGCGTAATCGCATAGGAGTAATGATAATAACCACCGCCATTGGCGCATGATCCCATCGAGATAACCCAGCGAGGCTCGGACATCTGGTCGTACACCTTTCTCAGTGCTGGAGCCATCTTGTTCACCAGCGTACCGGCTACAATCATCACATCCGACTGACGCGGACTGGGGCGGAACACCACGCCAAAACGATCCAGATCATAGCGCGATGCTCCGGCATGCATCATTTCGACCGCACAACATGCCAGACCAAAGGTCATCGGCCACAATGATCCGGTGCGGGCCCAATTAATCACCTTGTCCGCCGTCGTGGTGACAAAACCCTTGCTGAGGACGCCCTCTATTCCCACTGGAGGGCCCCCTTCTTCCAGGCATAGACATAACCCACCATCAAGATGGTTAAAAACAACAACATTTCGATAAGCCCAAACATACCGATCTGGTTAAGTACGACGGCCCACGGAAACATGAAGGCCGTTTCTACGTCAAAGATCACGAACAGGATAGCCACCAGATAAAAGCGCACATCGAACTGCACGCGCGCATCTTCAAAAGCTTCAAAACCACATTCGTAGGCGGAGAGTTTCTCGGCATTCGGCTTTTGGGAGGCAACGACTACGGTCAACATAAGCGGCATGGCGCCCATGGCAAAGGCGACCAGGATAAAGATGAAAATCGGTGCATATTGTGTGGCCAAATAGTTGGCTGCCATACTCCTCCCCTCGCCAGGAACGCATCCGGCCCCATAAAGTACACGGACGGCTCAAACAGGCGTTGCCCAACTATCAATGTCAGCCTGCCGCTGTCAAGCCCGTGAAGCCACTAGAAAGAATATGGATATGACAAATCCAAGGGCTTAACCACGGATAAACCCTCCTTTTATGCTCATAAGCGAGCCGACAGTAGTTGCCTCGTCATACCGATGTGGGTACGACTCATGAACTGTACCCA
>VAOZ01036657.1_pt1 | contig 14169 bp, 11 predicted proteins | sample 3394041 | NCBI WGS metagenome assembly VAOZ01 (sample SAMN08290431, study PRJNA428436) | hydrothermal vent metagenome | isolation source: Deep-sea hydrothermal vent chimney | place: Indian Ocean: Southwest Indian Ridge
AAACGCCAGATCGACAAACTTCCGCAGGTTGCCAGCCAGTATCTGCATGCAGAAAAAATTGAGCTGGCGCGTATTATTGCTCAGGATGCCGAGCGTAAATTTGGCTACCCGGGTCGGGTCCATTTCAATGTCGGTGGCGCCCAGGCGGTGGAGGATTCACTCAAGATTGTGCGCAACTTTACTCATGGCAAGAGTCTAATGTTTGCCTTCGAAGGCGGTTATCACGGCCGCACCCTGGGCGCCTCGGCGATCACTTCCAGCTATCGTTATCGGCGGCGTTATGGACATTTCGGAGAACGTGCCCATTTCTTGCCCTTCCCGTATCCGTTCAGGCGCCCCAAGGGGATGACCGCTGAGGAATACGGCGAGCATCTGGTGGCAGAATTTGCCCGTCTGTTCGAGACTGAATACCACGGGGTGTGGGATCCCAAGGCCAGCGAGTGTGAATATGCCGCATTTTACATTGAGCCGTTGCAGGGTACCGGTGGCTATATCGTGCCGCCGCCCAATTATTTTACCGGCCTGAAAAAGGTACTCGACCAGTACGGCATCCTGCTGGTCGTCGATGAAATCCAGATGGGGTTTTTCCGTACCGGAAAACTCTGGTCGATCGAACACTTCGGGGTGCGGCCGGACGTCCTGGTGTTCGGCAAGGCCCTGACCAATGGACTTAACCCCCTGGCTGGACTCTGGGCCCGGGAAGAACTGATCAATCCCCAAACCTTTCCACCTGGCTCCACCCATTCAACCTTCGCCTCCAATCCATTGGGCACCGCAGTCGGACTCGAGACCATGCAGATGCTGGCCGAGACGGACTACGAGTCCATGGTGATGGCTAAGGGAGCGCACTTTCTCGAAGGACTCAAGGATCTACAGACACGCCACTCGGAAATCGGCGATGTCGATGGGCTAGGCCTGGCACTACGGGTTGAAATTTGCGAGGCCGACGGCTTTACTCCCAATAAAGCCCTGGTCGACCAAATGGAAAACATCGGCTTGGCAGCAGATCTTCAGCACCACGGCCAGAAGATCGGTCTGGTATTGGACATCGGCGGCTATTACAAGAACGTCATTACGCTGGCCCCCTCGCTACATATCAGTACTGCTGAAATTGATCTGGGCTTGGCCCTACTCGACCAATTGCTGGGCAAGGCCAAGCAGAACGGTTGACATCGGGACCTCCATGGCGAGACAACAGCCCTTGCCAGAGCGTGGATCAGGCTTCTATAATTTACGGTTCCAGTTGGCCTGCCTACAGTACAGGTAACGTCCATGGCGCGTGTGGGTGTATTACGACATACTTTCCAGCAACGCGTGGCCATCGTGCCGCTGGGCCGCTGCCACCCTGGCTAAGGATGGCGCAATCCTGAATTCGGAGGTCTTCGATGTCCCGCGTCTGCCAAGTTACCGGTAAAGGCGTGCAGACGGGTAACAACGTCTCGCATGCCAACAACAAATCCCGCCGCCGCTGGCTGCCTAACCTGCACGAGCGCCGCTTCTGGGTGCCAAGCGAAAATCGCTGGGTACGCCTGCGGGTTTCCAGCCACGGCCTGCGTACCATCGACAAGAAGGGTATTGAAGTCGTTCTTGCTGAGCTGCGCGCGCGCGGCCAAAAGATCTGAGGAGAGCTGAATCATGACTTCCAAACGCGACAAGATCCGGCTGATCTCATCCGCTGGTACCGGGCACTTCTACACCACGGACAAAAACAAGCGGAACACGCCCAACAAAATGGAAATCAAGAAATACGACCCGGTCGTGCGCAAGCATGTGATGTACAAGGAAGGTAAGATCAAGTAGATGGTTTCATGCAGAATCGTTTCCGCTCCGATTGAAAGAAAGCCCGCGCTTGAGTGGGTTTTCTTTTATAGGCATTAAATCGTTCAAATGCTGCACTATTACCCCTCTCCTACGGACCACACTGCCTCATGGCAAGCACGAATACCTAGGCTATTTCCGCCGGAACCCCAAACACCAGCAACCGGGCCGGTGACCGCAGCGCCCCGAGGTGGCCTAACAACGGCCTACTCAAAATCACCCGTCGCAGTAGCTACACTTGAACCGTATACGGATTGAACCGATATCTGCATGACTTCCGGGTTTCCCCCTGGGATTTACGCCAGGAGTCACTACAAATGGTCAGCTAAACGCTTGCAGCGCGTCGTTCAAGCGCTGTGGGAAAGCCTGGGCATTAGCTTCGAACCAAGCCCGGGCATGCTGCCCAATCTGGGCCTGCTTGGCCTCGCTCATAGCCAGTACCTGCTGTATAGCTGCTTCCATACCCGCCGGATCGAAAGGGTAGGTGATCGCCAGACGTTGCCGCCCCTGCCTGGCACTCGGAATCAGTAAGCCACGTTCCGGCTGCAGCAACTCGTTCATTGGCTCGGCATCGGTGGTAATGGTAACCGCGCCAACGCTCATGGCCTCAACCAAATAATGACCGTAACCTTCCGTCTCCGATGGGCAGAGGTGGAAACGGTGGGTATTTTGCAACCGTTGGAGCGTCGCATCATCCAGGTATTCGACGCGGTGTTCAATGTTCGCCACACCACGAATGGGTGCGACCCCACGCCGGTTCTGCACCACAGTGAGAACCGGCCATTCGGGGTGCCGGCACCATAACGCTAGCAGCGCTTCGGTCCCCTTGTTCTCGCTGCGTCCAGCAAGATGGAAGCAACGTGTTTCACGCGGTACGGCACGATCGAGCCGATCCTCGCTGCGAAAACCGATCCACTGCACCGGGCAACCGAGTTCACGGAAGATCCGTTCGGCATGTCGGGTCTTGGTCAGTACCCCATCAAGGTGCGACAACCATGGCCGATCCTCGTCAGCAAACCATTCCGGGTTAGGTAGTAGGAGGTTGCGACCGGCCTCGGCAAAGTACTCGGGCCGAATTCGTACAACCATCAGGTTGAAGTCGAAATGCACGCTCCGACCGATGCTGTGTCGCGCCCCGTGTGCCAGTCGCACCCCCAACGGTCGCAGCCATTTACGCAACTTGCCCCGGCGCAGCGCAGTGATGGTCACCACATGGCCACACTCCTGCAGGGCATTGGCAAGCAGGCTGAGGTCACGCGACAGTCCCCAACCGTTATCGCGAGCGATGATTTGTACACGGCTCATGTCTGCTCCCCGGGTTCGCGGTCAAACAAGGATAGGACCGGTACCCCAAAGCTTGGGATTCAGCTGCCACGCTTGCTCAAACGCGCATAGTACATGCCATCAAGACCGGCTTCGCCCGGTAACAACTGCCAGCCGGGACCCGCTGGGTGTCCCATCGGCAGAGTCAATCGCTCGATGTCCGCAGTGGCATGGGTATGCACAAAAGTCTGCACCACCTCCTGGTTTTCCGTACGCAGGATCGAACAAGTGGCGTACAGCAGCGTGCCCCCCGGCGCCAGCAACGGCCACAAGGCTTCAAGCAACTCGTGCTGGACGGCAACGAGGGCCTCCAGGTCACGCTCGCGGCGATGTAACTTAATGTCGGGATGCCGGCGGATCACCCCGCTAGCTGAGCACGGTGCATCAAGTAGGATGCGATCGAAGGGCTCGCCATTCCACCAGTTGGCCGGTGCCGTTGCATCACCGATGCACACCGCTACGGGCAGGCCAAGCCGGCGCTGATTCTCGCGGATACGTCCGACCCGAGAGGCTTCACGCTCGACGGCAAGCAGATTCAAATCGCTACGCTCAAGCAGATGGCAGCTCTTGCCACCGGGTGCGGCGCAAGCATCGAGTACCCGCATGCCCGGTACCGGTGCAAGCAAATCTACAGCTATCTGTGCGGCTCCATCCTGCACCGAGAAATGGCCTTCGACAAAGCCAGGCAAAGCGGTGATATCCCGGTTGCGATCCAGAACTAGGGCATCTTCCAGCCATGGATGCGGCTTACTGGCAACCCCTGCCTGGTCTAAACTGGTCTGCAGTCCCTCACGGGTTTGTCGCCGCCGGTTGACTCGCAGCATGGGTGGGACCACCCGGTTGCTCGCGGCCAACACCGCTTCGCGCAGATCCGGCCAATCCCGCCCTATAGCGTCGATCAACCAGGTAGGGAAAGCATGTTGGGTTTTGAGCACGGCATCCAGAGTCCTTAGACGCTCAGTCCGTTCCCGCAGCCAGCGGCGTAGTACGGCATTGACCAATCCGGCCAACTGCGGCCGCTGCAGTGCGCGTGCGGCTTCAACACTGGTGGCCACCACGGCGTGCTCGGCAACCCCCATCACCTCCCGCTGCACCAGGCCTAAGACCAACAAGGCATGAACCTCGGGCTGGCGTTCACGTAACGGCTGTTTGAGTAAACCATCGAGGGCGGAGTCAAAGCGAAGCCACCAGCGCGATCCCTGGTTGAGCAGGGCCGTGAACAGGGCCCGATCGCGCGCTGCAGCAATCTTTCCCACATTGCGTGCCGACACTTCGCGTAGCGATTCACCCCGCAAGGCAATACGCACCAAAGCCCGTGCGGCCAGGGCCCGTACCGGCATCATCGGCGACGCAACTCGGGGTGGGCGTTAAGGAAATCACCTACGGCCAGGGGCCGGCCGCCGGCACGCTGCACTTCCAGCAAGCGCAAAGCCCCACTGCCGGTGCTGACGTCGATCCCCTGGGCGTTGGCGGCAAGTATCTGTCCGGGGGACTCCGTAGCCGCTGCCGGTATCGCCACAGCCCGCCAGATACGCAGGCGGTCTGCAGCAATCACCGCTTCGCATACCGGCCACGGATTGAACGCGCGAACCTGTCGTGCCAGCTCCTCGGCAGAGCGGTTCCAATCCAGCCCGGCCTCACTCTTCCGCAGTTTGCGGGCATAGCTTATTCCTACTGTAGATTGTACTTGAGGCACCAGAAGCTCACCTTGTCGCCATGTGCTCAGCCCCTCAGTCAACACGGCTGCGGCCAGCTCTGCCAGCCGATCATGCAGGCTGCCAGCGGTTTCTTCGACTTCGATAGTTGTACGGTGACGCAGCAATACCGGACCGGTGTCGAGGCCGGTTTCCATCTGCATCAGACAGACACCGGTCTGCTGATCGCCGGCGAGAATGGCACGTTGAATTGGTGCCGCCCCCCGCCAGCGAGGCAGCAGTGAAGCATGCACGTTCCAGCTGCCAAATGTGGGAATCGCCAGCACTTCCGGTGGCAGAATAAGCCCATAGGCCACCACCACCAGCAGGTCGGGGGCCAACTCGTGCAACCGTTGCTGAACCGCTGTATCGCGCAAGCTGTGCGGCTGCTCAACCGGTACCCCCAGCGACTGCGCCAACTGCTTGACGGGTCCCGGTTGCAGTCGCCGGCCCCGACCGGCCACTCGATCAGGTTGGGTGTATACACCTAGCAACCGCGCAGCACTGGCATGACAGGCTTGCAGACAAGGCAAGGCAAAACTTGGCGTCCCGGCAAATACCAGGCGTAATGGTACTCGCGGCATAACTCAGGTACCGACAGCGAGGCGTCGCTGCTTGTCGAGCTTACGTCGAATCATATCCCGCTTGAGTGGCGAAAGGTAATCGACAAACAGTTTGCCATTTAAATGATCGATTTCATGCTGGATGCAAACGGCATTCATCTCCTCCGCTTCCAATACCCATGACTTGCCCTCGATATCCTGCGCCTCGACGACGATATGTTCCGCCCGTTCGATATCGGCAAAAATACCCGGCACCGACAAGCAGCCTTCCTGACTGACCTGGATCCCGGACTTCTCCCGTATCAGCGGATTGATCAAGGTGAGTGGGGTATCGTGGTCGTCGCTCACATCGGCGATCAATAGTCGTTGGTGTACATTCACCTGGGTTGCAGCAAGACCAATACCCGGTGCGTCGTACATGGTCTCGTACATATCTTCGATCAGGCAGGCGAGCTGGGCATCAAAAACCTCCACCGGCTTAGCGACAGTGCGTAGTCGGGAATCGGGAAACTCCAGAATTTCTAGTTGGGCCATGCCTGCACTCCGGAGGGGCGTTTCCATTTAGGCTACCCACCACACAAACATGGGGATATAGGCGTCATTGTAAACCCATGCGCTACCCTACAAATTCCCCCAACACTTTACCGTTAGTTTAAAAAAGTGCCAATGGCAGGCATTGTCGCCGTCATAGGGCTGGGCTACACTCTTAAAAACCTCGGGGGATCGGGGAATTACTTGTTATGCTTAAGAATTCACTTGTACTTGTTGCCGGACTAGCCGTTGCCTTCGCGGTATTTGCCGTTGGCACCAATCCGCTACGCCAATATCACCCAGACACCTACATCGTGCGCAAAGGTGACACGCTATGGAGTATTTCGGCCCTATTTTTGAAAAAACCATGGCTCTGGCCCGAGATTTGGCAAGCCAATCCGCAAGTGAAAAACCCCCATCTGATCTACCCGGGGGACCTGCTGAGCCTCGATTACCTGGGTAGTGGACAACCGATCATTGTGCTCAAGCCCAGAGCGGCCGTCACCCCGCTTAGAGCCGCCATTCCCACGATCCCGCTGGTAGACATCCAGACCTATCTGCACGATCTGCGAGTTTTCCCAGATCGGCAAACCCTGACCCAAACACCCTATGTAGTCGGCTTCGAAAACAACCGGACGCTCGGAGTACCTGGACAATTTGTCTATGTCATGAACCTTAAGGCTCACCCTGGGGAGCGCTTCGCGGTGGTTCGACCCACCCATGTCTTCACGACATTCAATATAGACACCGGCAGCCGCGATCAGATAGCCCAACCCCTGGACAACAATGTTGATCTGTACAACAGCCCATGGCACCGCGACACCATTGGTGACGGTCATCTAGGCAAAGGCCATACCTTGGGCTATGAAGTTCAGGTGATCGGTACCATTGAAGTGCTGCGTGGTAATGACCCGACTACCACCCTGCTGCGTTCGTCAACCATGGAGATTCGTAAGGGTGATCGCATCCTACCACTCGATACCAAGCCCTACGATGCCAACTACTATCCACACGCACCGAAGACCTTGCCGCCGAACATGCGGGTGATTGCTTTCACTAACGCCATGAATGCGGTGGGCTCCAAGCAGGTTGTAGCCCTTTCTGCAGGTTCCGCCGAGGGGGTCAACAATGGCCAGACTTATACCATCTACCAGCCGGGTGCGCGTATCATCGATGAGGTAGCCTCATCCGGGTTTGACCATACTTTCAGCAAAAAGGTCAAGCTCCCTGCCGAGTTCATCGGTCACGTCATGGTATTCCGCACCTTCGACCATGTCAGCTACGGTTTGATCATGGATTCTCAGGCTCCGGTGCACCGGGGGGACATGCTGCGTTTGCCGGGTTGACCTTGTCAGTTATCGCTTACACAATGGCGCAGCCCCGACGGCGGCGTTTTTTTTGCACACTGGGTTCATGAGGTATTCCTACTCACGCACCGAGGCCTGGCTGATCCTGCTACGTAGCCCACACCTGGGGAGCGTTCGCATACGGGCCCTGCTCGAGCGCTATGGCAGCATCCAGACGTGTATCGATGCCTTGCGCACTCAACCCCCACCGGGCTTGCCGCGTTCCGCCCTAGCTTGGCTGCGCTGCCCGGATCGCATGCTGCTTGATTCCGACCTGGCCTGGATCGAGCAGGCGGATCATCGTCTGCTGAGTTACGACGAAGAGGACTTTCCACCCCAGTTGAATGTATGTGTTGGAGCGCCACCGGCACTGTTTGTGGTCGGTGATGCAGCACGATTACTGTACCCACAGGTTGCCATCGTCGGGGCTCGTGCCGCGAGTCCAGAGGGCTTGGCCAATGCTAAAGCTTTTGCCTCGGCACTCGCTGTCGCCGGTTTCGTGGTCACCAGTGGCCTGGCAACAGGCATTGATGCGGCCGCCCATACGGCAGCATTAGCCTACCAGACGGGGACGATTGCAGTCATGGGAACCGGTCCGGATCGAATCTATCCCCGGCACCACTGTAAGCTCGCTGCACGCATTGCTGAAACGGGCGCCCTAGTCACAGCATTTCCTCCAGGCACCCGCGCGCGCGCCACGCATTTTCCACAGCGCAATCGGGTTCTGGCGGGACTGGCCCTGGGCACGCTGGTGATCGAAGCCGGCGATCGTTCCGGGGCTCTAATCAGTGCTCGGGCTAGCGGCGATTTCGGCCGCGAAGTTTTCGCCTTACCGGGTTCCATCCATCACTCGCTCGCCCGAGGTTGTCACCGGCTGATTCGTAGCGGTGCACAGCTGGTCGAAGAACCCGACGAAGTAGTGCAGAGTTTGGGTGATGCGGCCCGGTTTCTCGGCATCCATCTCAGTGAGCGCTTGCAGGCACTGCGTGGCTCTGCCGTAGAGCAACCCCAGGCACCGCCCGTGCAACCGGATGACCAACCGTTGCTGGATGCATTAGGTCATACCCCCTTGGCCCTGGATGTGCTCAGCCAGCGCTGCGGACTTGCCATTCCCAGCCTCTCCAGCCGTCTCGTTCTACTGGAGTTGGACGGTCGGGTGGCCCGCCTGACGGGTGGCCTCTGGCAACGTCTTCCCGGGTAAACTTCCGGGGCAGTCCCGCATCCGGAGTTATTCTTGAGCGACGCTCCCCCCTCTTTCACCCATCCGCGCCCTTTGGTGGTGCGCTGCGGCGCGGTTGGCGACATGGTGCTGCTGACCCCCTTGTTAGCGTTACTGCAGCGTCGCTACGGCGTCGCCTCCGATGTACTGGCCTCCGGAGCATGGACTCCGGAACTCTATGCAGAGCACCCATACGTGGGATCCATATTTTTGCTTGGCAGCCGCCGCCGCCCCTATTGGAGTGACCCACGCCAGTGGGCCATCAGCACCGCGCTACAACAACGCCGTCCCGGACCGGTATTTTTATGTGACGAACGAGCCGTTGTGCAAATCCGCAGGATCCTGGCACACGGTGGCATTCGTGAGCGCGACCTGCTCTGGGTGGGGGATTGCCATGATACTTGGCGCCCCCACTGGATAGACCGTTGGCTGGCCTTCGGCACCCAATCCCCAGCCCCCTGGCCAGCTCCTGCCGCCGCCGTCGAAGCCCGCCCCACCCTGACGGTTTCAGCCACCGCCCAAATGGATCTGCGGTGTTGGCTGCAAGCGCACGGATTGACTGGAAAACGCCTGATACTCCTGCAACCCGGTAGCAAGCGCACTCTAAAACGCGGCCGTCGGGGCCTGCTCGGCAACGACAAGGCCTGGCCGGTCGAACGCTGGGTCGGGATCATGCAGGGGATGGCCTCGAGCTGTCCGGACGCCGCTCTGCTGCTAACCGGAGCCCCTTCCGAGCAAGCTATGCTGCGCCATCTGCAACGTGCCTCACAATTATCACAAGTCTACGCGGTGGCCTCCACCATGACCATATCGCGGCTGCTGGCACTGTGTGCCAATGCCTCGGGCATGCTAGCGGTCGACACCGGCCCTGCCCACATGGCTGCAGCACTGGGCTGTCCGCTAATCGTGTTATACGGGTCTTCGTCGCCCTTGACATGGTTACCGAGAGGACCGGCAAACACCCCGATTATTCCCTTGGGGGGCCCTGAAAACGGTTGCCTTCGGGTTGCCGATATTCCGACCCAAACAGTTCTCGAGGCCTGGAATACCCTTCCATTACGCGGCAAACCTGCAACAATCTGCACAGGGATGGCTTGACATATGTCATGGCCATGCCTCCAACTAGGCACCTGCCGGACTGGGCGGGTGGTAGTTATGAGTAAAAAATTAAGGTTGATTTTTTGATATTTTTAGGCGAACAGTGATTCCACTTAATGATCAAGACCGAAACCATGAACCGATTTTCCACCACCCCAGTAGACCCTTCGCAAGTCCGACAAGCTCCTGGAAAAGATCGGAATGCTGAACGAGTACCCGGCCCCCCTTTTTTAACGGCAAACGAAACCACGCATGGCCAATAATCTGCTTATCGTCGAGTCACCCGCCAAGGCAAAAACGATCAACAAATATCTGGGCAAGGACTTTAAGGTTCTGGCTTCCTATGGCCATGTACGGGACCTGCTGCCAAAAGAGGGGGCTGTCGATACCGAACACGACTTTGTGATGCACTACGTGCTGATCGACAAGAATCAGAAGCACGTCGCTGCCATCGCCCAGGCCGCCCGCAAGGCCAAGGCCATTTACCTCGCTACCGACCTGGATCGCGAAGGTGAGGCCATTTCTTGGCATATCAGCGAGATCCTGCGTATGGCAGGCCTGCTCGAAGGCAAAGAGTTGCATCGCGTGGTGTTCAGCGAAATCACCCCTCGCGCAATCCGCGAAGCCGTAGCCCACCCGCGGCAACTTTCCATTGACCTGGTCGATGCCCAACAGGCGCGACGGGCCCTCGATTATCTGGTGGGTTTTAATCTTTCCCCGGTGCTGTGGCGCAAGGTTCAGCGGGGGCTGTCCGCCGGTCGCGTACAAAGTCCTGCTTTGCGCATGATCGTGGAGCGTGAAGAGCAGATTGAAGCTTTCAAGGCGCGCGAATATTGGAGCATCGAAGCCGATCTTCGCCATACAGAAGGCCACTTCCCGGCCAAGCTGACCCGTCTGAACGGCAAGAAATTCGAACAATTCGACCTTGTCGACGGAGCCACGGCACAGGCCGCCCGCCAGAGCTTGTTGGAGCTGGCTGCGGGTCAGCTGCAGGTCAGCGAGGTAAGCAACCGTGAGCGTAAGCGCCGTCCCGCGGCCCCTTTCATCACCTCCACCCTGCAACAGGAGGCCTCCAGAAAACTGGGCTTCTCCACCAGCCGTACCATGCGGGTTGCCCAAGGTCTGTACGAAGGCGTAGCACTGGGCGAGGAGGGTAATGTCGGCCTGATTACCTATATGCGCACCGACGCTACGATACTCTCCAACGATGCGGTGGCGGAACTGCGTGAACTGATCAGCCAAGACTTTGGTGACCGTGCATTACCAGAAACGTCACAGGTCTACCGCACCAAGTCCAAGAATGCCCAGGAGGCCCATGAAGCCATCCGGCCGACCTCAGCTATGTACCGGCCCAAATCCATCGCCCGATATCTGACCGATGACCAGCGCAAACTGTATGAGTTGATCTGGAAGCGCACAGTTGCCTGTCAAATGATTCACGCCACACTGCATACCGTCGCGGTGAATTTTCCCGTTGGCGACTCGGCTTTCCGGGCTACCGGTACCACCGTGGTGGATCCTGGATTTCTCGCTGTCTACGAAGAAGGGCGCGATCAAAAAGGTAGTGAAGATGAAAACGACAAGCGCCGCTTGCCAAAACTGCAAGCGGGCGACATCGTGCCCCTGGAAGGAATCATTGCCGAGCAGCATTTCACCGAGCCGCCGCCGCGTTACTCCGAGGCCAGTCTGGTCAAAACACTGGAAGAATACGGTATCGGCCGACCTTCCACCTATGCCAGTATTATCCAGGTACTGCTCAATCGGGAATACGTGTGGCTCGACAGCCGCCGCTTCAAACCCAGCGACGTCGGCCGTGCCGTCAGCCGCTTTCTCACCCAGCATTTCAAGCAATATGTCGACTACGACTTTACCGCCCGTCTGGAAGATGAGCTGGATGCCGTCAGTCGGGGGGAAGAATCATGGGTTCCACTGCTGCAGCGTTTCTGGACTCCGTTTCACCAACGGGTCGAGGACAAGCTGGAAACCGTCGATCGCGGTGAAGCGACCGGGGCGCGGGAGTTGGGCAACGACCCCAAGACCGGCAAACCGGTATCGGTACGCCTGGGCCGCTATGGACCTTTCGCCCAGATCGGCACCAAGGACGATGAAGAAAAGCCACGTTTTGCCTCGCTACGAACCGGGCAGAGCATGCACACGATCCACCTGGAAGAAGCCCTGGAACTGTTCAAACTACCGCGCCAACTGGGCCTGTCCCCGGAGGGCGAAGAGGTCAGTGTTGGCATCGGGCGCTTCGGGCCGTTTGCCAAACAGGGCTCAACTTACGCCTCACTGAAGAAGGACGACGACCCGTACACCATCGAGCTACCACAGGCTTTAGAACGGATCCGCGAAAAACGTGAATTACTGGCCAACCGGGTGATCCACGAATTCGACAGCGGCATTCAGCTACTCAGGGGCCGCTACGGACCGTATATCACCGACGGCAACAAAAACGCCCGCATTCCCAAAGCCCGGGAACCCAGCTCATTGAGTGAGGCGGAGTGCATCGAATTACTGGCTGTGGCCCCGGCCAGAAAAAGCCGTGGCGGTACCAGAAAAGCGGCGGCCAAGAAAGTCCCGGCGAAAAAGACTGCAGCTAAGAAAACCACCACTAAGAAAGCTACTGCGAAAAAGTCCACGACCCAAAAGGCCTCTACGAAAAAATCAATAGGTAAGACCTCAGCAGGTAAAATAGCCACCCGCAGTGCCACACGGAAAAAGCTCCCGGCACCCGCCGAGAACTGATTCATGCGCCATATCCCCGTCACAGATACTGCTGCCGCCGCCAAGCTGTTGCAAGCCGGCGGGCTGCTGGCCTATCCCACCGAAGCTGTCTTCGGTCTGGGCTGTGATCCCGAGCAACACAAGGCCTGCCAGCGTCTGTTTGCCCTCAAACAACGCCCGCTAAACCATGGGGTGTTGTTGATCGCTGCCGATTTCGAGCAGCTACGGCCCTGGATCGGGATCATCGAGGCCACCACCCTGGCCCAGGTTCGTGCTAGCTGGCCGGGCCCGTACACCTGGGTGCTGCCAAGTTCACCCCAGGTACCGACTTGGATCAGCGGCCAACATCAGGGTATTGCCGTTCGGATTACCGCCCATCCTGTCGCCGCCGCTTTGTGTCGGGACTTTGGTGGGCCGCTGGTCTCGACCAGCGCTAATCGCCATGGACAGGCCCCCGCTCGTAGTGTCAGCGAAGTGGCTGCTGCCTTCGGGGAGGATCTGGATGCCCTGTTGGAAGGCTCCCTGGGGGGGCTGCAGCAACCCACCCCCATTCGCGATGCACGCACGGGCGTTATGCTCCGTAATCACTGATTTAAGCGCCACAGTCTTAAGCCTTTCAATTTATTCCCCCCCCGGACAACACCCTTCGAGACCGCACCTTGCCGCACGCTTCCGCAGTACTTCTAACATGGCGGCATAAGAGCCTGTAGATCGGTTCCCGGCTGGGGAAGGCTAGCCGATCCGTACCGACTCCTTACTCGACCCGGTCCATACCCTGGTTTGTGAATTGGGTTTCGGTCTTCATGTCACGTCCGTAGCGGTGAGTCGCTGCGTCAGCCTATAACGCTCGAAAAATAGCCCCAATCCGCAGCCGCTTCAGTCATACCCAGACAGACTGCTAGAATGTGCCACGGGTTGCTGTCGGCCGACACGGCAGCGGGGCAATGAGGTGGGCATGAAGATTCTGGTAATCGGCGGCGGCGGCCGTGAACACGCGCTGGCCTGGCGTCTGGCGCAATCGCCCAAAGTCGAGGAAATACTCGTCGCCCCAGGCAACGTCGGAACCTCCCGGGAATCCCATATACGCAATGTGGCGGTTGCCGCGACCGACCTGGATGGCTTACTCAAGCTGGCTCGTAGCGAGGCGGTGGACTGGACTGTTGTTGGCCCCGAAGCTCCCCTTGTTGCGGGGATTGTTGACCGCTTCGAAGCTGCGGGGCTGGCCTGTTTCGGACCGCACCAAAACGCCGCACAACTGGAAGGCTCCAAGGCTTTCAGCAAAGATTTCATGCATCGCTACGCCATTCCCACTGCCCAATACGCGGTATTTACCGAGTTGCAGGAAGCTCTGGCCTACGTCCACCAACACGGCGCACCAATTGTGATCAAAGCCGATGGTCTGGCCGCCGGTAAGGGCGTGGTCATTGCCATGACTGTGGCTGAAGCCGAGCAGACCCTGCACGCTATGCTGACCGAGCATGCCTTTGGCGAGGCCTCGGCCCGCGTAGTCATTGAGGAATGTCTGCAAGGTGAGGAAGCCAGCTACATCGTTCTTTGTGACGGTCGTCAAGCCCTGCCCATGGCCAGCAGCCAGGATCACAAACGGCGCGATGCGGGCGATCTCGGTCCTAATACTGGAGGCATGGGGGCCTATTCACCGGCCCCGGTACTTACCGCGGATATCGAGCAGCGGGTACTGCGAGAAATCATCGAACCAACCCTGGCTGGCATGGCCGCGGACGGCGCTCCCTTCCGTGGCTTTCTTTATGCCGGCTTGATGATCGCCGCCGACGGAACTCCCCAGGTGCTGGAGTTCAACGTACGCTTGGGTGACCCGGAAACCCAGCCCATCA
>VAOZ01019067.1_pt1 | contig 14150 bp, 13 predicted proteins | sample 3394041 | NCBI WGS metagenome assembly VAOZ01 (sample SAMN08290431, study PRJNA428436) | hydrothermal vent metagenome | isolation source: Deep-sea hydrothermal vent chimney | place: Indian Ocean: Southwest Indian Ridge
GCGGCTTTCAGATCGCCCAGTTCCATTTGCAGCGCATCCAGTTTACGCAACAGGAACGCCCGGTTGCACAGGGCAATATCACGCCACATTTCGGGAGAAGATGAGGCAATACGGGTAAAATCACGAAATCCTCCGGCGGCGAAACGGAACGGATCATGCACTTTATTCCCCTGCTTGCGTACAGTATTGACCAGCGCAAAGGCCAGCATATGCGGGAGGTGGCTGACGCCAGCCAAGAAGTCATCATGGTCAGCAGCATCCATACACACGACATCGCTACCGGCAGCTTGCCACATGGCTTCAACTGTTTTTATTGCTTCGGGCCGGGTCTCCTTCGCAGGCGTCAGTGCACACAGATGGCCCTTGAAAAGCCCGATAAACGAAGCGTCCACGCCAGAATATTCCGTACCGGCAATCGGATGCGCGGGAACGAAACGCGATAGCTGGTCGGTCAACAGCTGTTTTCGCGCGACATCTATCGCGTACTGTTTGGTGCTGCCCGCATCTGTGATCAGACCATGGGGTGGAAGGCTGCTGCTTATTTCGGAGAAGATGGCATCATAAGCGCACATCGGCACACTGATAAGCACGATATCCGCATCCTTTACAGCCTCGGGGATACTGGTGGTGAAATGATCCACCACACCCAGTTCCCGCGCGTGCTCTAAATGCTCCGGATTTCGGCCTGCACCTGTAATCCGGTCCACCACACCCGCCCGACGCAGCGCACGCGCCAGCGAGCCGCCGATCAGGCCGACGCCGATAATGGTCAAGTGCCTAATGCGGGCTTGCGTCACCGGATATACCTCATCATCTCATGTGTTATTACCATGAATTGTGTATTTTCTTCCACCGTTCCCACCGTAATACGCAGGTATTCAGGCATTCCGTAAGGTGCCAGCGGGCGGGGGATGATGCCTTTGTTTTCGAGCATCCGCAAAATATCCGCGCTGCACGGATGTTTGAGCAACACGAAATTGCCATATGATTTCCCGCCCAACAGGTGCTGTTTAGCCAAAAAACCCTCCAGTTTTGACCGTTCATCCAACGTGATGCGTACCTTGTCCAGCACCCAATCCGCATCATTAAGTGCTGCTATGGCCGCTTTTTGTGCTATCAGATTGACATTAAACGGTTCCCGAAAACGGTTGGAAAGTGCGACAATATCCGCATTTCCCAAGCCATAACCCACGCGCAATCCTGCCAGGCCGTACGCCTTGGAGAATGTCCGGCAGATGAGCAACCCCGGGTGGGAAAGGTAGCCGATGGAATCACCAATAATGGCTGATGTGTACTCGTAGTAAGCTTCATCAAGTACAACAATGATATTGCGTGGTAGTTGGTCGAGAAACGTCTGAATGGTATCCAGCTCGTGCAGGGTTCCCGTAGGGTTGTTTGGGTTGGCCATACAGATGACTCGGGTTCGGCTCGTCACCGCCTGTGCCATGGCGTTCAGGTCATGTGAAAGACCGTCGGCCTCCGGGACAGCGATGCCGGTTGCACCCGCCGCAACCGCGGCCAGCGCATACACCATAAAACCATGCTCGGAGTATATTACCTCATCCCCATGGCTGGAAAAAGTGCGAATAATCAGTTCCAGAACCTCATTGGAGCCGTTACCGAGCAGGAGATTCTCCGGTTTCACGTCGTGTTTTCTGGCCAGCGTAGTTTTTAGTTCTCCCGCATCGCCATCGGGGTAGCGGTGTACACCATCGGCATATCCACGAATGGCTTCAATCGCTTTGGGGGCAGGACCATAAGGGTTTTCATTGGAAGCCAGCTTGATAGCTGAGGCCAATCCTTTTTCTTCCAGCAGCTTTTCTACGGGTTTTCCCGGAATATAGGGGTGCAAATGCGTGCATTGCTGCACGGCGCGCCGGGACCAGTCCATGCCTGTCAATTCGTTTTCCACCCCTGATTAAATTATGGCCACCACTTTAGCATATTTATGAGGATATACAGTGCTTCTATCGACAGCATTGAGATGCAGGGGTTCCGCTCCATGGATGACAGACGAGCTGCGCCCTTTCGTCTTGTTGTAAAGCGGATATAGTATCGAAAATACGGAGGCTCCCATGTTTCACGGCACAATGACGGCGCTGATTACACCTTTTAAGAATGGCGGGATCGACGAAGAAGCATTTCGCGCGCACCTGGATCGACAGATTGCTGGTGGTGTAGATGCCATAGTGCCCGCCGGGACCACGGGCGAGGCGGCGACATTGGGTTTCGAGGAACACAAGCGTCTGATCCGCATATCTGTGGAACATGTGGCCGGACGTGTACCCGTCATCGCCGGAACCGGCAGCAACAACACTGCCGAATCCATTGAGCTGACGCGGGCAGCCAGGGAATTGGGCGCCGATGCGGCGCTGCTCATTTCCCCCTATTACAACAAGCCAACGCAGGAAGGTATTTATCAACATTACAGGGCCGTAGCTAAGGCTGTATGCCTGCCGCAGATTATTTACAACGTACCGGGGCGGACCCATTCGAATATCCTGCCGGAGACAGTCGGGCGCTTGTCGCATATCAGAAATATTGTCGGCATCAAGGATGCTACGGCCAATATGGAGCAACTGGTGCATACGATAGATGCCGCCAATGGACACATCAAACTCTATTCAGGCGATGATGCCACCGTCATGCCGTTTATGGCGTTGGGTGGCCATGGCGTGATTTCCGTCGTATCCAATATCGTACCGGAATGCATGGGGCAGTTGACCTCCGCTATGTATGCCGGTGATTTCGCAATGGCTCGTACCGTTCAGTTTACTTTGCGCGAGTTGAACAAGGTTATGTTCGTGCAGTCCAACCCGATTCCTGTGAAAGCTGCCTGTGCCATGATGGAATGGATGGGATGGGAGCTTCGTTTGCCATTGACCTTCCTCCCGGAAGATTTGCGCGAAATCCTGTTCGCCGCGATGATAGCCTTTGGCCTGAAGCCGGAGCGCGCCCACCCCCGCAGGAGTCAATTGAAAAACCCGTGAACGATAACCGGCAACTCCACTCATCCACCCGGAGGATTGCCATTAACCCTTATGAATAGCCAGGAATATCGACACCACAGACGGTTCTTCCGACTCTCATGGCGCCGCTTGCTGCATTCTGCGGCCTATTTCCTGGCTGTGTTTTTTGTGCTGGCTGTATTTTTCGTGGCTCTGGTACTGGCCGAATCTACTTTTTATGCCATTACCGGGCGTTCGGTGTCTACATGGGCGCTGATCCTCGCCGCGCTGGCTGCGGCATTGCTGTTTTCGCCTTTGGTGCATGCCATGCAACGCGGCATGGATCGTCTGTTTTTCCGTCACCACCTGAATGTTCTACAAGCCATCCGCCATCTTGGAGCAGGCGATCTGGCCAGCCTCCCGATTGAGGATGTGGAGCATGCGCTTCTGGCACGCATCTGCGAAGCATGTCACCGGACATCTGCGGCGCTGGATGAGCGGGCCATGGCCGGGCAAGACATGGGACAGGAGGCGGAAAACGGAGTCAGCGTTTGGCCACCGAGTATCGAAGCACCACCCGCGCTGAAGACACCGCATTCCCTGCGCCTCGCTGGCAACAGCCAATTTGAGTTATGTCTTGAGTTGCCGCATTACGCCGCCGGGAATGCCTGGCTATATCTGGGACCGCATGAGGGTGGTAACCCTACGGATGATGATGAGATCGAGGCATTAAAGGACGTAGCCCGATTTGCCGCCATAAGTCTTGAACATGCCCGCCTGACCCGCAGCCAGGCGGATAGCGCACGCCTGGATTCGCTATCGCGCATCGCCGGACAACTGCATTCGCATGAGCTGAAGAACAGGCTGAACGATCTGTCATTCCTTGCGCACAATATCGGTGCGGGGAAACTGGAAAAGGAGGATGTCGGGCGCCTGGTAGCCGCCATACGCAAGGTCACGGGGCGGATGCAAATGCTGCTGCAACGCTTGGCCGATCCTCAGACGCAGCTTGACCCCAATTTGTCGCCACTGGATATAAGCGAGTTGCTGGCGAATGCCATCGCCTCGCGGCTGTGGCCGGAAGGTGTCAGGGTGACCAGCGATCTCCATTCGTTACCTCCGGTCAATGGTGATGCAAACCTATTGAGTGGCGTACTGGAGAATCTGTTCGATAATGCGGTGCAAGCCATGCGGCGCCAGGGAAAACTAGCCGTCAGTGCCGCTGCGGATATCCACGGTGTCGAGATACGTATTATGGATAATGGCTGCGGTATGGAGCCATATTTTATTCAAAAAAACTTGTTCAGGCTGTTTTCCACCAGCAAGAAAAATGGCCTCGGTATCGGACTATATTTAAGTAAGCGCATTGTCGTGGCCCATGGAGGCTGGATGTGGGCAGAAAGCCCGGGAGAGGGGAAAGGTTGCACCTTCCATGTGCATCTTCCTCTGTGGCAGTCTGCCATGGAGCATTCGTGAATGATATTTACTTCCCTGGACATCATAGGAGTAACCATTGAAAGCTGCGGTTCTCGTTGTAGATGACAATGATATTAACCGCCTGAACCTGAAACTATTACTTAAGGACTGTTATCAAGTGCTTGAGGCGGGCGATCTTGAGCTGGCTGAAGAGAAGTTGGCGGCGCATCGGGTGGACTTGTTGGTACTGGACCTGGCGCTACCGCCCGAACCGGACAATCCCGAAATCGGCATGGATTATCTGGAGGGGTTTTTACGGGATAATCCGGGGATTCCGGCTGTGGTTATTACGGGCCATGAGCAGCGTAAACTGGCTGCACGGGCGCGAAAATCCGGGGCGGCGGGGTTCTTCGGCAAACCATTTGATCCCGATGAGGTTCGGGACACCATTGATGCGGCCATAGAGCGCGGACGGCAAATACGCGACCAGGAGCTTTCCCGGCTCGTCAATGATCGTGCCGGGCAGGATTTACTTGGGGATTCAGAGGCGATTCACCAACTGAGAGATATGGTTGTGCAGGTTGCAGGTTCACCTTCCACGATATTGATTCGTGGGGAAACAGGCAGTGGCAAGGAGCTGGTGGCTCGCCTGCTGCATGCTCGCGGCTCTCACCGCAATGGGCCTTTTATCGCCATCAATTGTGTCGCCATGGATGAGCAACGCCTGGAATCAGACCTGTTCGGCCACGAAAAAGGTTCTTTTACCGGTGCGAGCCGGCGCAAACAGGGATGGCTCGAACGGGCGAGTGGCGGCGTGTTATTCCTTGATGAAGTGGCGGGGCTGCCCGTCGGCATTCAGGGTAAATTATTGCGTACACTGGAAACGGGATCTTTTTCACGATTGGGGAGCGAAGCCATACTTTCCTGTGATGTGCGTCTGATATGCTCTACCAGACAAATGTTGGAACAGTTGGTGGAGGATGGTTCTTTCCTTGATGACCTGTATTATCGAATCAATGTCGTGAATATTACCGTACCACCCTTGCGTGAACACGTCGAAGACATTCCATTGCTGGCGGGACACTTTCTGGAACGGAAATCGCTGCTATGTAACAAACCTGTGGAGACCTTTTCCAGACCGGCGATGGAGCAACTGATCGCGTACCGATGGCCTGGTAACGTTCAGGAGCTGGAGAATATTATTGAGCGAGCCGTGGTGCTGGCGGAGGGAGCATGCGTTGAGCATATCCCTTCGCTGGAAGGACCGCATACCCGAGAAAATGGGGAAGATCCGCTGGATATCTGGTTTGAAAGCCTGCCCGCCGATGGTGTGAATGCTGAACGGTTACTGGAAGAGGTAGAAAAAAAGTTGGTGCTAGCGGCGCTTGCGCACAACGGCCAGGTTAAGGCAAGAGCCGGACGATGGCTGGGATTTGGCGATCATACCAAGGATAAAATGCGGTATCTCTGCGATAAATATGATATTCACCCCAGCCAGCACTGACCGTGAAAAAACTCGCGCTGTTACTTATGCTATTTATTATGCCGACGATGGTTATTGCGCAGGAATATTTATATCAACGGGATGTAACTGTCCCGGCTTACCAGACGCTGCGCGAATTTTTCGATATGCCGAACAGGCCGGGAAAATACGAAGTTACGATGGCTTCCGACTCCATGGGACCGTTGACATTCCGTATTCTACGGGTGCGTGGAGAGCATGAGAAGACGGTGAAACGTATGCGCAGCTACCACATGGAATCGCATGAGTTCAGCGCCGAATTCGACAACCCGGACGGCAAGGACGACCTGATCGTCGAAATTGCCAACTCCAATCCGGCGGCGAGTGCCAGGGTGTCCCTAGTCATTGCGGAATTACCCTGAAATTCGAGCCCCTTGCCCGCGATGAACAGTTCAGATTAGCTCTCACGTAATAATTCTGTAATTCCCGTCTTGGAGCGGGTTTTTTCATCCACCTGCTTAACGATAACTGCGCAGTACAGATTCGGACCACCGGATTTTCCTGGCATTGATCCGGGAACGACCACCGAATAAGGTGGCACCTCGCCATAGGATATCTCGCCTGTTTCGCGGTTGACGATGCGTGTGGATTTTCCAATATATACACCCATCGAGATAACCGACCCCTCACGTACAATAACCCCTTCGACGATTTCGGAGCGGGCACCGATAAAACAGTTGTCTTCAATGATCGTCGGCGTTGCCTGCAGTGGTTCGAGCACGCCGCCGATACCGACGCCACCGGACAGGTGCACGTTCTTCCCGATTTGTGCACAGGAACCTACCGTCGCCCATGTATCGACCATCGTTCCTTCGTCTACATAAGCACCGATATTCACATAAGATGGCATCAACACCACCCTGGATGCGATATAGGCGCCGCGGCGTACCGTCGCCGGTGGTACGACACGCATGCCGCCCGCACGGAACATCTCCTCGCCCCAATTGGCAAATTTTAACGGTACCTTATCATAACAATTGGACGGACCGCCGCTGATGACCTTGTTATCATTCAACTTGAAGTAGAGCAGCACGGCCTTCTTTAGCCACGCATTGGTAACCCAGTGGCCGTTATCATCTTTTTCCGCAACGCGTACACCGCCGTCGTCAAGCAGCGTAATCGCCCTCTCGATGCCGTGCGGAAACGTGTCTGTGTCCCCGGGACGCCATGCGTCCCGCGTATCCCATGCATCTTCAATCACCTTCCGCAAATGACTCATGTGTCTCTCCTGTAGGTGCTTTAATAAACCGCAAGTATAGCAAATAAGCAAGCCAACCCAAGGCGCAACTACTGACCCGTATTATCCTTGAGTGGCTGTAACTAAATAACATACTCATTTCTCCATCCAGCCTACGCACCATCTTGGTGCGTTGCTCAATCACAAAACATTCGATGTAGAAAGGCTACATCTCATGTTTTATTCAATCGCACCACGACAATCTGGTACACATTCAGGCATATAAATGACCATGTTATTTCGTTACAGCCACTGAGTACCGATATATCTCCCCTCCCGCAGGGTATTATTCCAGGATAATCTCTCCAGGCCGCGCATGGCTCAAAAAATCTATATTAGACATACTCAAACCGTAGGCCCCGGCATAGGCGAAGACTGCGATATCGCCGATGTCAGCGGCTACCGTTCGCACATTATCGGCCAGCTTGTCGGCCCCGGTACACAATGGTCCTCCGAAATACACCGACTCATTGCGCACCGACACCTGTTCGTCGAATAATGGCGGACGATTCATGCGTACAATAGCCAGCGGGTGGTTGATGGATAACGCCGCCGGGCGGCGGAAATGGTTAATGCCACCAGCGCAGATAACCTGCTTCTTGCCACGGCTCTCCTTGATATCGAGAATTTGGGTACAAAACCAGCCGGAATCGGCAGCCAGATATCGTCCCAGCTCCAGGAAGAATGTGCGCCCGGAGAAGCCGTATTCATTGATCATCTTCTTCAGCCCGACGGCATAGGCCTGCGGGTCGAAGTCTTGCCCTGTTTCGAGATAATCAATGCCGAAGCCACCACCAAAATCAATTGTGTCGCAGCTTATACCCGCATACTGTGCTTCAATCTTTTTTGTCATGCCGAATACCAGTTCACAGTTTCTGAGCAGATCATCGACATTGAGGACGCCGGATGCGGCATAAACGTGCAAGCCACGAAACCTCAAATGTGGCATATTAAGAATGCGTGGTAGCGTGGCCTCGAGCTGCTCTTCATCAATGCCGAATTTCTTGCTGCCTCCGGAGAATGTCGTCTGCGCCTCGTGGATATCGAAATTAGCGTTGATGCGCAACAAAATATCCTGCATCCGATTCAGTTCTGCGCAAATATGTTCAAGCCGGTACACCTCGGCAAGAGATTCGACATGGACCATACGTATGCCGTGCTCCACGCTCCAGCGTAATTCCTCCACAGACTTACCGGGCCCGGTATAGATCAGTTGGGTCGGGGAAAATCCTGCCGAGGCCGCCTTTTTGGCCTCGCCCAAACTGGCAATTTCAATGCCTCTGGCGCCGGTTTCTCGTGCGGCGGCAAGAAATGCCGGATGCGGATTGGCTTTCATGGCGTAAAATATTTCCACACCCTGCGGCATCATTTGTGTTAACTTCTTAATCTTGTCGCGCATGGCCGAAGTGTCATAGACATAGCAATTCACAGTACCATTAGCGGCACACTCGCGTAATTTTGTTTCGACCCGTGCCGGAATCTTCATGATTATAAACTCACGCTACGCAACCGTTGAGCAAGCTCGGCGGCTTGTTCCGGCCCGTCCACGAGTGCTGCACGTATGTAGCCGCAGCCCGGATTGAGCCCATCCTGACCATTCCCGGAAAGGTATGCGCCGGGCAATACGGTCACTGCCTGCTGCTCATAGGCGGCCAGCGCAAATGTTTCCCCATCGTCCACCGGCAACCATGCGAAGAATGAGCCGGCTGGCGCTACACCCTCTCCGTAAGCATCGTAAAATGCATTCAGGCTTTGGCGATAGATAGCCAAATGTTGCCGGACATGCATTTCATCCGACCAGGCGGCAGCGGCGACATATTGCAGCGGCAGGGGCGTGGCCGACCCCGTATAACTACGTAGTTTGGCGAAGCATTCGATCAGGACGGCATCACCGGCTATGAATCCCGAACGCATGCCGGGTAGTGCCGAACGCTTGGATAGCGAGTTCATGACCAGACAACGCGAAAAATCCATGCGCCCCGTTTCCTGGCGTATTTCAAGTAGCCCGACGGGAGGCGTATCCAGATAAATCTCCGAATAACATTCATCGGCGACGATATAAAAATCATGCGTATCGGCTAAGCTCAGTAACTGTCTGTAATAAGCCGCATCCGCTACCCATCCGGTTGGGTTGGATGGCGAACACACATAAATAAACACCGTGCGCTGCCAAATATCCGATGGCACGGCATCGAGATCGGGGGCAAAGCCGCTGTCCCGCGTGCACGGCATGAAATATGGTTCCGCGCCTGCCATCACCGCTGCACCCGGATAAATCTGATACATCGGATTGGGCATCAGCACGAGGGGTTTCGGGCGGCACACATCAGGATCGACGAGAGCGTGTGCCACGGCAAATAAGGCTTCGCGCGTGCCATTGGCGCTCAACACCTGTGTGTTCGGGCACACGGATGAAAGGTCGTATCGCCGCATCAACCATTCACTGATAGCCACGCGTAATGTCGACATACCACGGCTTGGCGGATATTTGGAAAAGCCGCCGAGGTTCGCGCCCAACGTGTCCCGAACAAAGTCGGGAAGCGGTAGCCTGGGCTCGCCCGCTCCAGCATCAACAGGTGTTAAATCCGGATTTGACCGAATATTCTCGAACAGGGATTTCAACCGCGCAAACGGGTAAGGACCCAAACGATCCATACGCGCTTGTGTATGCTTCATTTGAGCATTTTTTCGGCACGGGCGCGGATGGGCGCACTCCATACCCCGAGGTTGCCGAAAGAATCCACGGCGCGGATGCGGAAGGAGAATGCCCTTTTATAATTCCGGAGATTAAGCATGTGCGTAAGCACCTTGCCCTTCTGTCCACCAAGGGCTGGCTGGCCATAAAAACGTTGCCAGAAGGCCGGACAATGGCAGTGAGGGTCAATCTCCGCCCTGTCAATCTGGTAGCCCACAGGACCCGATCCTCCGAGTATCGAAAAGGTTAAACGTAAGCTGTTACCGGCCATGTCGTGCTTTAACGCTTCGATGTGCGGTGGCTTATCGGCATCCACTCGCGGCATTTCCTTACGTCCGCAGCCACCGAGCCCGACAGACCCGATAAAAAACCCCGTCATCATTAGCGTAGCGAATATTTTACGCATCAGCATTCTCCATTTGTTTGTTTCGAGCCACTCACGAGTTTTGTAAGAGAGTCTTCCAGTAAGCGCATTGTTTGCGTACCTGTGCGGGAGCGGTGCCTCCTACATGATTGCGTGCAGCTACACAGGCCTCCACAGACAGCGCACGAACCAACTTCACGGTCAGGCGCGCATCAATGGCCACACATTCATCCGTATCCATTTCATGCAAGCAGGTGTCCGTATCAATACAATACGCAACAGCCTTACCGACGATTGCATGCGCATCCCGGAATGGCACGCCGGATCGGACCAGCACATCGGCCAGATCGGTGGCCGTGGAAAACCCCGCCGCCGCCGCCTCGCGCATGGTTTTCTTGTCCACGCCCATTCCAGGCAACATTTCGGCAAAGATTCGCAGACAGCCTTCCAGTTGGTCACAGGCCTCGAAGATGGATGCCTTGTCCTCCTGCATATCCTTGTTGTAGGCCAGAGGCAGTGATTTTACCGTACACAGCATGGCCACCAGCCCACCGATAATACGGCCTGTTTTACCGCGTACCAGCTCCGGCATATCCGGGTTTTTCTTTTGTGGCATGATGGAGGAACCGGTACAAAATGCATCGGAGAGTTCGATAAAATGAAATTGCGCGCTCATCCACAAGATCAGTTCTTCGGAAAACCGTGAAAGGTGTATGGCGCAAATTGAGCATGCAGACAACAATTCCATAACAAAATCCCGATCCGAAACTGCATCCAGCGAATTGCGGCAGGGGTCGTTGAAACCCAGCTCTTCCGCGGTGAAGTTGCGGTCAATCGGGAAGGTCGTTCCTGCCAGCGCCGCCGCGCCCAGCGGGCATTGATTCATGCGCTCCCGTGCATCCAGAAAGCGCCCTGTGTCACGAGCCAGCATTTCGACATAGGCCATCAGATGATGGCCAAATGTGACTGGTTGCGCCGTTTGTAAATGTGTAAATCCTGGCATAACCGTGTCTGCATGGTCGTATGCCAGCGACACCAGTACACGCTGCAAGGCGCGGATACATTCCAGCAACCCATCCACCCGATGCCGCAAATACAGCCGCATATCCGTTGTCACCTGATCGTTGCGGCTCCTGGCCGTATGCAGCCGCTTACCTGCATCGCCGATTTTTTTCGTTAACCCAGACTCGATGTTCATATGCACATCTTCGAGAGCGATGGAGAACTGAAATTCGCCACGCTCAATTTCAGATTCAATTTCATTTAAGCCCTGCAGGATCAGTTTCACATCCTCGTCGGAAAGAATGTTTTGTCTTCCCAACATCCTGACATGCGCACACGATGCGGAAATATCTTCGCGATACATACGCGCATCCACATCAATTGATGCATTGAATTCTTCTACGAATGTATCGGTAGGCGCCTCAAAACGCCCGCCCCAGAGTTTATCCTGTACCACGGCTCACCACCTCACTTTTGAGGATGAATCCTAGCCTGAACTATTCATGAAGACCATGTGGCTTCTTGCGAAGGCATTTGCGCGCGCACCATGAGCGCTCTGATGGCTTCTACGAAGCCGTCATTTGCAGCGAAACAGAATTAATGCAGTAACGTTTACCCGTAGGTTTAGGCCCATCATCGAACACATGGCCGAGATGGGCATCGCAAGCGGCGCACAAAACCTCGGTGCGGCGTATGAGGAGACATATATTCGTTTTGCAGGCAATCGCACCTTCACGAGCCGGTTGGGTAAAACTAGGCCAGCCGGTACCGGAATCAAATTTGTCATCACTTGAAAAGAGCGCATGGCCGCAGCAGGTACAGGTGTATGTTCCTGTATCGTGAGTATTATGATATTCCCCGGTGAATGCAGGCTCCGTACCCCCCTTGCGGCATATTCTGAATTGATCCGGCGTTAACTGTGCTTGCCATTCAGCATTCGTTTTCTCGACTCGTTTAACCATTTTCATGACCTCCGTCGAACGTGACGCTCTTGACCGGGCTGGTCAATGCAGTGATGGGAAGTTGCGCTTCAAGCCGTGCCACGGTGCTGCGCTTACCATGTGTTTCCGGATGTTTGGCGATCAGGAAGGAGCAAATATCGCAATATTCCTCAATAGAAATCTCGAAGGTTCCGATACGGCGGGCCAGGGTAATAATTTCTTCCTTGTCGAAGCCAATCAGCGGCGAGAGCAGCGGCAAAGGGCTGGCATCGTAAATAGCCTGAATATTGGCTAGTGTCTGGCTGGCCACCTGTCCGAGAGAGTCTCCGGTGACCAGCGCCTGGGCATGCATTTCAAGGGCTATTTTCGCCGCTTCGCGGATCATTTGTCGCTTGTAGATTATCATGCGGTAGTCTGCCGGGACTTGCGCAATGGCATAACGCTGAAACTCCTCCAGATCAATGAGAAACAATTTTACATGCCCCTGATAGCGAGAAAGCTGGCATGCCAAATCATGTATCTTGGTAAAATCGCGGTTGATAGTACTATTGTAGCAATGTGCCAGCACCACGTTCATACCACGCTTCATCATCGTGTAGGCCGCAACCGGCGAATCAATACCGCCGGAGAACAGAGCCACACCGCGGCCTGAACTACCCACCGGCAAACCGCCGATACCGGGGATCTTGCGTGTATAGATATAGGCCGCATCGCGGCCGATTTCGATGCGCACATCTATTTCGGGGTGACTGAGGTTCACGGCCAGCCCAAGTTCTGTTTTAAGGTGGCCGCCTATCTCAAAATTCAGTTCGGGAGAGGCTATCGGGAACTGTTTATTGCTACGTTTAGCGGTAACACGAAACGGTTTGCCAGCCACATCCTCTCCATAGTCCGCCAGCACCGCTTGTCTGGCCGCCTGTCGAATGGCTTCCAGAGAAAGTTCAGCTTCATGTACAATGGAAAAATTTCGGATGCCAGGGATCAGTGCCAGGTGATCCAGTACACCATCGGCAATATTTTTCACGTTGGCCACCATGCGTCCATGTTCACGATGGAAACCTCCGGGCTCCAGGATCGGTTTAATAACCCGTTTGATATTACGCGCCATCTGCCGTTCAAAAGAGGAGCGGTTCTTGCCTTTGAGCGACAGCTCTCCGAAATGAAAAAGAATTTTTAGCATGGGCGAAGCTTAACCTGAACTGTTCATAAATTCTGCCACGCCCTTGCTTGTTCCTTTGTCCACACAGGATCCCTCGTTGCAAACAAAGGCCTGGCCCAATCATCATGGTGATTTATGAATAGTTCAGGTTAGCACACGGTTACGGGATAGCGGAAGCGGCCCGGGATCTGGGAACCAACGCCAACATGTTGAGCCAGTGGAAGCGCGAACAGGAGAAGCATGGCGAACAGGCCTTCCCAGCCAAGGGCAACATGGCGCCGGAGCAGGCGGAACTGCACCGATTGCAGAAAGAGAACGAGCGTCTACGAATGGAGCGTGCTATCCTAAAAAAAGCGACGGCCTTCTTTGCCAAAGAAGAGAGGTGAGATATTTCTTTATGCAACGGCATAAGAAGACCTGGCCGGTTGTTTTGATGTGCAAGGTACTGAAGGTTAGCGCCAGTGCCTATTACGCATGGCACAAGCGCCCGGAACCGCAACATAAACGGGAAAATAGAGCGCTCATTCCCCGTGTACGGGAGATTCATGTTCAGATGCGGGAAAGCTATGGCACGCGCCGGATGGCCGATGAATTATGCAAGCGTGGCATAGACTGTGGTCGTGATCGCGCCCGAACCCTGATGCGTCTGGCGGATGTTCGCGTACGGCGGAAGAAGAAATCCCGTGTGCCGACGGTCATGGATCTATTCTCCCGCCGCATTGTTGGCTGGAGCATGGATACGCCCATGCCCCGCACGCTAGTGATGGAACGCTTCTTCCACAGCCTGAAATCCGAGCAAATCTATTTTCCTCGGTATCAGACCCCGGAAGCAGGCACGCAAGCAAGGACATCGTTGATTACATCGA
>VAOZ01136563.1_pt1 | contig 14138 bp, 8 predicted proteins | sample 3394041 | NCBI WGS metagenome assembly VAOZ01 (sample SAMN08290431, study PRJNA428436) | hydrothermal vent metagenome | isolation source: Deep-sea hydrothermal vent chimney | place: Indian Ocean: Southwest Indian Ridge
ACCCATCAAGGATATTTGGCTCTATCCCATCAATGCTGAATACAAAAATAAACTGACTGAAACTCAGTAAAACGGCCTAGCCGAATATTTACCTCATTAATACATGCAACTATTTGTATCTATTGAATAAAACGTCGGGAATATTTCGCATCTGACGTGCTTTTGTCATCTCAATGCGAGCGGGGGGGAGGGGCTCCGTCATTGTGACGGGTAAAGATTGCCCATAGCCATGTGGAGGCGCTTGAAACGCCTTCTAAAGGCATTAGCGCGTGGGCGCGAAATGTTTGCTCCGGCTGACTCCTTGAGGAACGATCCTTATGTCGAATATCCAGTTCATCACGCGGAGTGGTTGCGAGGGGATGGCTGTCCGCTTATGATGCGCGGCCTTGCATCATTCAACTGCTATACTCGGGGTGTGGCGCAGTCTGGTAGCGCGTGCCGTTCGGGACGGTAAGGCCGGAGGTTCGAACCCTCTCACCCCGACCATCCCTTATATTGTTCCGGATCAGGATGCGGGATACCACCATGCACCTCAACATCATACTATTTTGACCTCGCGTCCCCACCTGCTCGTTACAATCGCCCTAACTTCGACAGGCTCCTGGCCTGCGCTATTCATAAATGCTGCCATGCCCTTTGAGCCTCTTGCTTGTTCCTTTATCCCTGCCTGTGCGATGCACGCAGACAGGCGCAATCATCACGGCGATTTATGAATAGTTCAGGCTGGGGCTCCGCCGAACTTATGCGCTTTCTCGTCTTGCAACACCTGGACATTGAACCCCCCGCAGTCATCGCGGACTGCCTGCTGGGAGCGGGCCATATGCTTGAAACGGTCCATATATATCAAAATAACACGATACCGGATACCCTCAAGGGTTATGCTGGTCTGATTATTATGGGCGGGCCGATGTCCGCAAACGATGGTTTACCTTTCATCAGACAGGAAATAGCCCTTTCGCAACAGGCCATTGCACAGGATATGCCTGTACTCGGCATCTGCCTTGGCGCTCAGTTGCTCGCAAAGGCCGCGGGTGCGGAGATCGTACCCTCCCCCGAACGTGAACTGGGCTGGTATCCTTTACGTACAACACCTGACGGAGAAACCGATGCCCTGTTTTCTTCGCTTCCCGCTGCAGGGCTGGATGTGTTTCAGTGGCATGGAGAAACCTTTTCCCTACCCCGCAATGCGACACTGCTCGCATCATGCCCCAAGGTTCCAAACCAGGCATTCCGGCTGGGAATCCGCCAATACGGCCTGCAATTTCATGTTGAGGTTGATGAGGCGATCATCGGAAAATGGATCACGGCCGGGGACAGCGAATGTCAGCACCTGGGCATGGACGGCATCACCGATCTCAGAGCCGCAACGCCGCGGTATCTTGACGCAATGCGCACCTTCTGTCGGCGAATGACGCGAGCCTGGCTTGCACTGGCAGGCAAGCCTCCGGGGTGATTTATTGCGATATTGCCGCGACTTCGCATATCGCACGTGTCAGGCATGACAAGTCATCCGGTGCAATCACATAGGGTGGCATGATATACAATAACCTGCCAAAAGGGCGTATCCATACACCCTTTTCCACGAACATCGGCTGTAGCCGATCCATGTCTACGGGCCGGTTCATTTCCACCACACCGATGGCTCCCGTCATACGTACATCCGCGACCTGAGGCATGAGGCGGCACGGCGCAAGCCCTTCCTTCAGTTGATGTTCGATCGCGGCGATCCGTTCCCGCCATGGTGAAGCCAGCAGCAACCTGATACTGGCCAGCGCTACAGCACAGGCCAGGGGGTTGGCCATGAACGTCGGCCCGTGCATCAATACGTTGCCGTCGGCATGGATACCCTCGCAGACGGCTCGTGTCGTCAATACGGCTGCCAGCGTCATATAGCCACCGGTCAATGCCTTGCCGATGCACATAATGTCCGGTGAGATACCCGCATGCTCACAGGCAAACAGCTTACCTGTACGGCCAAATCCGGTTGCAATCTCGTCCACAATCAGCAATACGCCGTACGCATCGCATAGTTTGCGTACCTGCCGCAAGAATTCCGGGGCATAGATACGCATGCCGCCCGCACCCTGTACAACGGGTTCCAGGATGACCGCTGCAATGGTATCCTGATATTGCTGTATTTTCCGTCGAAGATCAGCAATCTGACCATCGTCCCAGTCAGCATCCGTTCCGTTCCGGGGCGCATCGGCAAAGATGTGCCGCGGCAACATGTCTGAAAACAGATGGTGCATTCCCGAGACGGGATCGCAAACGCTCATTGCACCGAAGGTATCGCCGTGATAGCCATAACGGAGAGACAACAGTTTTGTTTTCTTCCGCGCCCCCCGCGCCCGGCAGTACTGCAACGCCATCTTCATGGCAATTTCGACCGATACCGATCCGGAATCGGCAAAAAATACGTGTTCCATGCCATCCGGAACGATTTCGAGTAGTGCTGCGGCAAGCTGTGCGGCCGGTTTATGCGACAATCCGCCAAACATGACGTGCGCCATGTCGTTCATCTGACGCCTGATCGCCTCATTTAATTCCAGAACATTGTAACCGTGGATCGCGCACCACCATGAGGCCATGCCGTCAATCAGCGCATGCCCGTCCTCAAGGAATAACCGTACCCCCGCCGCCCGTGATACGGCGAACATCCGCGACGGCGCCTGCATGGACGCATAGGGATGCCATACGTGTTCCCGTTCAAAGGCCCGCCAACCGGTCAAAGCGGATCCCGCCCGGCCGTGCTAATCAGATGCAGCGTTAACCGTTCCAGCACCACGGACTTATCCTCCACGCTGGCGCCTTTCAGTAACATTTCGGTTCGAGCAACCTGCGCCATCGCCTGCATCAATTCCCGGGCTTGCCACCGTCTCGCTTCCCGCGGCACACGCGTTCGGGCCTCGCCAAATAAACGGGCTTTAGATGATGCTGACTGGCGATCTTTTGCTACATACCAGGAATACATCAATAATTGCTGTATGCGCGTGGACAACCAGCGCAATACCTGAACCTCGGATACCTGCTGATCGCGCAGCAAACTGCGCAGGATTCCCAGGGCACCGGATGCGCGCTCGCCCACGGCATCGCAGAACGCAGCCAGATCCCGCGGGCTTCGTTCGCCCAGCAAATCGCCCACCACCTGTATATCCAGTTCAGCACCTTCGCCATCATCATACAAGCGCAAACGCGCAATCGCCTGCCTGACCGCCAGACGCATGCCTTGTAATCGCCCGGCGATCAGCGACATGGCCGCATCGGACAATGTCAGGCCGGCATCCGTTATCAAGCCTTCAAGCCAACGCCGAAATTGCGCCTCGTTCATGCGCGGGAACACGCACCACGCGATGTCCGGCAATGCCGTTAACCGCCTGTGCAATGCTTTCCCGGATTCGATCCCCGGCGCACAAATGATCAGGCGTAAACCCTCGGGCGGATTCGCGGCCAGTCTCTCCAGCTGATCCATCTTCCCGAACCTCGCGCTGGCCGCGTTGCGAACCAGAGCATGGCAACGGCGCTCTCCAAACAGCCCCGGAGCAAGATTCTCATGCACGCGACCCAGCTCATCCACATCCACGCGAACCAGCACCGCATGCTCCGAACCATACGCCAGGAGCAACTCGGCCATTTCGAAAACGGCATCTCCGTCTTCCCCCGTCAAGTAATAGCAGGCATGCCCGGGCGGCAATATCCCGGAGGGGGCAAGTTTGATCGACAGGTTAAAATCCGGACGAAAGCTTCATCCATGCCTCGCTCATCCATTGACGATTCAGATCATGGCGTAAACGGGTTCTGGATGCCTCAATGCTGGTTGGGCCGCCCACGGCATAAACATCGCCCTGTACGGAAATAACCCCGCTGCTCCAGATACGCACACCCTTACGCCAGAGACCAAGGCTTCCCGAACGCGAAAGCCGGTACGTGGTGGCAATCCCGGCAGCGTCAAAGGCAACGGGACTGAACGATTCGCTGAACACACCCAGACGCAATTCCGCATCCGCATGATCCTTGCCCACCACAAATCCGTTTGCGTGATCGCTCACGTAGCGCCGCCATGCGTCCAGAAAATTGTGGGCGGATGCATCCACGCCGGTAACGTTCACAATGTTGACGTCATCCGGTACCACGCCACGGCCATGCCCTGCCAGATGATAGCCGCAGTTATTGAGTGCAAGCACCAGGCAAAAAGCCGCTATAGCCGTCACGTACCTCATTGCGGCCGAACCACGATATTGACCAATCTTCCGGGAACCAGAATAACCTTCACGATCCGCATGCCTTCCATCCATTTGGCGATACTGGCATCCGACTGCGCCACCGCCAATACCTCATTCTGTCCGGCATCTCCGGCAACAATGATTTTGCCACGCTTTCTGCCCTGAACCTGCACCACCAGCGTAACCTCATTCCGGACCAGGGCCATTTCATCCACGTGTGGCCATCGGGCCACGACAGCCATACGCTTCATTCCCAGACGCTCCCCCGCCTCACAGGAAAAATGGGGTACGAATGGCGCCAGCATGATCACCAGTGACTGCACACCCTCGCGGAATGCGGCATGCTCCGCCTGACCCCCAGGTTCATACGCCTGCAAGCTGTTGGTGAGCTCCATCAGGGCGGCAATCGCTACATTGAAGGCAAAGCCGTGATCAAATGCACGGGTCACTTTTTTTATGGTCGAATGGATCATCAGACGCATCGCCCGGATGGTGGTCTCGTCGTCGTCCCCGTCACCCCTCGTATCAAGCCTTTGCAGCAACCGCCAGACACGATTCAGGAATCGGTGGGCGCCTTCCACACCGGTATCATTCCATTCCAGGTCCTTCCCGGGTGGTGCGGCAAACAGGGTAAACAGGCGCGCCGTATCCGCGCCAAAGCGTTCGATAATGGTATGGGGATCAACCGTGTTACCCCTGGACTTGGACATCTTGCTGCCATCTTTGAGCACCATGCCCTGCGTCAGCAGGTTCCTGAACGGTTCATCGCCCCCCTGCTCCGGGGTGAACAGACCGGCATCACGCATCAGCTTGTGATAAAAACGGGCATAGAGCAGATGCAGCACGGCATGCTCGACACCGCCGATATACTGATCAACCGGCACCCAGCGTTCGATGGCGGAGGCATCCACCATCGCCTGCGTGTTACGCGGGCTGGTATAACGATTCATATACCACGATGATTCCATGAAGGTGTCGAAGGTATCCTGTTCACGTTCCGCCGGCTTGCCACACCTGGGACAGTCGGTATGTTTGAATGCCTCACATCCGGCCAGTGGTGAAGCGCCGCCGGTCAGCTGTACATTGGTCGGCATCTCCACCGGCAACTGATCCTCCGGTACGGCGACGGCGCCACAGTCATCACAGTGAATGACGGGAATCGGCGTTCCCCAGTAGCGCTGACGTGATACCAGCCAGTCGCGCAGACGATATTGTACACGTTCACGGCCCTTGCCATGCTCCGACAGCCATACGGTGATCGCCGTTTTCGCGACCTCGGAGGTCAGGCCGTCAAACGGAGAGGAATGAATACAAACCATATTCTCACTCTCCGCATACCAGGGGTGCCATGCATCCGGGAAGAATTCCGGCAAAGACTGGAGCACCCCGGTATTCGGGTTTTCCCGCATTCCCTTTCGGATGGCCACATGAACATCAGGCTCTAAAACCTGCCTGATTGGTAATCCATATTTTCCGGCAAATTCAAAATCACGCTGATCATGCGCCGGTACGCTCATCACCGCGCCTGTGCCATAGCCCATCAGCACAAAGTTGGCGACCCATATCGGTACAGCCTCTCCGCTAATCGGGTGGACAGCATTAAAACCGGTCGGCATACCTTTCTTTTCCATGGTTTCGACATCGGCCTCACGCGTGGAAATCCTGCTGCATTCCTCCAGAAAAGCCGCCAGTTCGGTATCGGACTCTGCGGCTCTTCGCGCCAGTGAATGCCCTGCCGCCACCGCCATACAGGTTACGCCCATCAGCGTGTCCGGGCGCGTGGTAAAGATATCCAGTGTTTCATCACTGCCCTCAATACCAAAGGATACTTCGGTGCCGATTGATTTACCGATCCAGTTGCGCTGCATATCAACCACTTTCTCCGGCCATCCGGATAACGTCTCCAGATCCGATAACAGTTCTTCAGCATAGTCCGTGATGCGAATAAACCACTGCCTCAGATTCTTGCGAATGACCGGCGTATCACAACGCCAACAGACGCCGTCCAAAACCTGCTCATTGGCCAGCACCGTATGGCAAGGATCACACCAATTCACCTCGGCATCAGACTGATACGCCAGCCCCTTTTCCATTAACCGGATGAACATCCACTGCTCCCAGCGGTAATATTCCGACCGGCAGGTCGCAATTTCCCGGCTCCAGTCATAGGACAGACCCAGTTGTTTCAGTTGTCTCCGCATCTGGTCAATATTGGCATAGGTCCACTCGGCGGGCGGTCGGCCGTGCATGATGGCTGCGTTTTCCGCCGGCAAACCGAACGCATCCCAACCGATCGGATGCAATACATTGAATCCGTTCATCCGTTTGTAGCGGGCCACTGCATCGCCCAGACAGTAATTGCGCACATGCCCCATGTGCAGATGACCGGATGGATATGGGAACATGACCAGACAGTAGTATCGCTTCCGCATATCGGCGGGCGCATCGGATGCGGCATCCACACCCGACTCATCCCATATTCGTTGCCATTTGGCTTCAATTTCCCTTGCTGAATAACGATCTGACACGTATTGCCGCTCCCTGGCCCGGTACCGTCCATCCATGACCACATCAACTGCAACCGGATCCTCAATCAATGAGGATGCGGATCATGCTGGTAACAGGGATGAATGAAAAGGAGTAAATAACGGTGGATCCTCATCACTGTGTCTCTCTATGTCATCAAGACCGGGTTTTACCCGTAGACTCTCATCGTGTTCAGGCCACTCCGGAGCCCCTTGCCGCTGATGCAATATGGATGTCACAATTCTATGTTACGTTTCGGCAGGATATTACGCACGATGAGGGGAACAGAATGCCATGATTGATCGTTCCGGCGGCAGAGGCATCAGTGCGTTCAGACAATCGTTGGAACGGGAACTCAGCGGTTATCTGGAACAGAGCCGAATCAGCGTGAATCCGGATAACTGCCTGAAAGTGGATCTCCACTGTCACGACTTCAACAGCAATGTGCCCGATGAGTTATGGGGGCGCATTCTCGGACTACCGGAAACATGGCTTAAAACAAAGAAACTGGTGCAGTGCCTTCAACACAACGATTGCGATGTCATTACGGTTACCAATCATAATAATGCCAGATCATGCCGGGATCTGATGGACAAAGGCCATGATGTACTGGTGGGTGCGGAATTCACCTGTCATTTTCCGGAATATGATTTATTTGTCCATGTATTGACCTATGGGTTCTCCCCTGAACAGGAATGTATTCTGAACAGGAAACGCGCTGATATCTATGCGTTCCTGCGCTACACCGCAACGCATGATCTCCCGGTCATCCTTCCGCACCCGATGTATTTTTATGCGCGAAGAACGCATATCGACATGGATCTGTTCGAGAAACTGGCCGTACTGTTTGAACGTTTTGAGGTATTGAACGGCCAGCGTGATCAGTGGCAAAGCGTATTGACCCTGAACTGGGTGCAGGGTCTGACGCCGGAAAAAATTCGTGGTTATGCAATAAAACATGACCTGAATCCTGCTGACTTCGGTGTGAATCCCGACAAAGCCAAGGTGCTGACGGGTGGTTCGGATGATCACATGGGTATTTTTGCCGGCCAGTGCGGCTCATATCTGCACGTGCCGCACTTGAAACAACGACTCCAATCAACCCGTGGCTCGGTTCTTGCGCTTGAAGCCATTCGAGCCGGCCGCATCGTGCCGTTTGGGCACGTACTTGAAAGCCAGAAACTGAACATTGCCTTGCTGGATTATTTTTCACAGGTGGCTACCCATATTCAGGATCCCGGATTGCTGAGAATTATATTCCATCGCGGAGAGACCTCCGACAAACTGGCCTGCCTGGCGATCAGTAATCTGTTGCTGGAAATGAAAAAGCATAAAAACACGCAGAAATTCTTTGATGCCGTTCACGATGCCTTACAGGGCAAAAGGGTTAGTACACTGATGAAATGGAAAACCGGGAAGGACTACCGTTTTTGCATCCGATATCTTGAAGAAATTGCCGACAGTAAACGACGCACACCCGAAGCCTTTATCAATACGGTCAATCACGTCATGCCAAAACTGTTTACTGAACTGAATCGATTGATCATCGCGCGCTTGAAAAACTCATCGCTGGTCGATGAAAATCATAAGCTGGATCGCTTTTCCACCGAGGAAATAGCCCGTAAATTTGAGATTCCCAGTCAGTTGACGGCACTGGCCTTTGGCAACCCCGGTACGCACCCCGGCCTGAGCAATGTGAATATTAGCAAACTGCTGGAGAGCCTGTCCTTTCCCGTGCTGGTCAGTATTGTGTTGCTTGGCACCAGTCTGGCCAGTGCGCGTTTATTGTATCAAAATCGACGTTTTCTCAATCACTTCGCCGATTATATTGATAGCAACCGGCATCCTCGCCGTGCCCTCTACCTGACGGATACGCTGCATGATAAAAACGGTGTGTCCAGGTCATTAAGCGGTACATTAAAAGAAATCCAGCGCGCTGATCTACCCGTTGATTTCCTGATCTGCCATACCGATGCCGAAGAGGAGCCGCACTTGCATGTGGTGTGTCCCCTGACCCGTTTTTCAATGACGGATTTTGGCGAACAGGAATTTCGTATCCCGGACTTTATGCAAGTCGCCCGCATTTTTTATGAGGGGGGCTATGATCGTGTCGTCTGCTCCACCGAAGGGCCAATGGCGCTGCTGTCGCTGTTCATTAAACACATGTTTAATGTACCCGCATATTTTTTTATGCACACCGACTGGATTGACTTCATCAAGAACAATACCGACCTAACACAGCATGAACGGAGCCGTATCCGCCGACTGCTGCGTTTCTTTTATCGCCAATACGCCGGTGTGTTCGTGCTCAATAATGAACATCGAACCTGGTTGACCTGCCACCAGATGCAACTGGATAAGGATAAGGTATTTTTGACCGCCCACTATACGCAACCGCGTGATACCGAAATTCAGCCGATCAGTAAGAACGACATGTTTGGCGATGCCACGGATGGTACGCCGGTATTGTTCTATGCCGGTCGCCTGAGCAGGGAGAAGGGGCTATTCGATTTCCCCGAGATTCTGGCCCGTATCCGCCCATCCATCCCGGATGTAAGGATCGTCATTGCCGGCTCCGGCTCCGCAGAAGCAAAACTGAAGGATGCCTTGCCGGATGCGCTGTTCCTCGGGTGGGTGGATGAAGCACGCATGAAAACGCTATATGCCGGCCTGGATATCCTGGTATTCCCGTCTCGCTTTGATACCTTCGGCAATGTAGTGCTGGAGGCATTGACATACGGCATGCCGGTCGTGGCCTATAACTGCAAAGGGCCGAAAGACATCATTGAACACGGGAAGAGTGGCTATCTGGTTGAAGATATCAAGGATATGAGTGATCGGATCATCCATTTTTTCGAACATGAAGCGAACCGTCCTGATATGCGAAAACACGCCATGCAACGCAGCCACGCTTATCAGGCAGAACCCATCATGCGTCAGTTTTTGCTCGATATGGGATTGCCATGCAGCTACTGATATCCATAGTCAGCTTGTGTTACGTAAGCGCGACCAGCTTTTTATGCTCAATGTAGCGTTGACGCATTCTGTCCTTTAATCGTGTTAGATCCACAACAACCAGGCCATCCACACAATTTGCAAAATCCGGATCGATATTGAAATCGAGGAAACGAACCCCGTCCGGTTGACTGATTTCCGTATATTGTTTGTACAACGTCGGCACGGAACAGCCAAGATGCTTGAGGTTGCCCTTGAGATGCATGAAATCCTGCTTGTAATTCTTTCCCGAAAAATGTTTTGAAAGTTCAGCCTGTGTCGCAGCTTCCAGACGGTATGGCATGCATGCCGTCACCATGCCGCCTTCATCGCCGAAATAAAGATTGTAAAAATAGACCAGCATGTCCTTGGCAGCCGGCGGATAACTGTCGCTGATGGATACGGGGCCAAACAGATAACGAAATTGGGGGTTATCACGTAAAAAAGCACCAATGCCATACCACAGATAATCCAGGCTGTGTCGCCCCCAATAACGCGGCTGCACGAAACTGCGTCCCAACTCCAACCCCTGCGCCAGAATCTCATCCATTCCCTCGGAAAAACTGAACAGGGTTTGGGAGTACAACGCATTGTTGTGCGCTTTTATCTCGGCCGTCACGCGCAGACGGTAGGCGCCTGCAATCTCCAATTCCGCTTCATCCCATAATACCAGTTGAAAACAATGTGGATCATGGCAGTCAATATCGCGCCGTTTTCCGGTGCCTTCACCGGCGGCGCGGAAGGATATTTCGCGTAACCGACCGATTTCACGCATTAAACAACTGTCAGGATGAAATGGAAACAGGTAAATCTGTTTGTCATCCCGGGTTTGCCCCAGCAACTGACAACGATGAATTTCCTGCCGCAGCAGGCGGCGCGGTTCGGGGTGGGCAGTCGGAGAGCAGGTGTCATACATCGGCGTTTTTCCATTACCAATGCGATACAGGTGCTTCTGGAATAACTTAACCCTGGCGCGATCGGACAGGTGTACACCCTGATAACTCTCGAAAGGGATAATTTCCCCGATACTGATGGCGACCGACCGTTTCGCCTGTTTATACATTTCGCGCACCAGCCAAAGTGTGGAAAGCGGCTTCGCGAACAGGGACAGTGCATAAAAAAACATTGAATTACGTCCGTTGACATAAACCGGCAATACAGGAGAGCGGGTTGCCATCGCGATGCGAAGGAAGCCACTGTTCCAACGACCGTCACGGATACCCGCCGGGCCCAGACGCGAGACTTCACCGGCCGGAAAAATAATCACCACACCCTCGACATCCAAATGGCGATACACGGCCTTGATCTGATCACGGGTGGTTTTCCCATCCAGATTATCTACCGGCAACAGCAATGACCGCAAGGGTTCAATCCCGGAGAGAAGCTGGTTGGTTACCGCTTTGACATCGGCTCGAACCTGACTGACCATCTTCAGTAACACAGCGGCATCAAGCGTACCGATAGGATGATTGGCAATAATGATCACCCGTCCATGTGCCGGAATGCGTTCGATTTCGCGCAATTGAACGGTGTAACCGAAATCAAAATAGTCCAGGAGTTGTTCTACGAAATCTATTCCCTTCAGATATGGATATTGCTGTTGAAAACGTCGAAGCTCACGTTCGTGAAACAGCATTTTCAACGCAGCCCTCAGCGGACGCGTCAGCAGGGGGGAGCGTTGCCTGAAACCCGGAAATTTTTGATCGATCAACCGTTCCACGTTCAGCATACCTGCTCCCGATGAAAGAAGCCTGATACTACACTTGCAATGATGACACAAGTTTGACACCTGCGTGGCAGTTACGTGACACGGACAATCCCGGCAACAGGGGAACGGATCGCATACGCATGCTGGAGGCTGATACGCTCAAATCCGTCTCATAGATCCTCTTGCAAAACTCATGAGCGGTGATCGACTTCCCCGCTTTGGCCCATTTCCGAGCTTGAATTTCGATCCATGGAACCACCATGCAGCTCATTCAATCCCGAAAATGGTCTCAAAGTGGGATTGCCGATCATCCACCCGGAGTTTTGCAAGAGGCTCATACATTGGTCTTTTTTACACATGGAACCATAACCCCGGTAGGACAATCAAAACGGATTTTGATACACTTCGCGTCTCTTAACCCGAACTCTCGAATAACGAAAGCGTAAGACCTGGATCCTGCAAATGATTGTGCGTATAGAGCACAATCACTTGCAGGATCCAGGTAAGAACCGAGGGCAGAAGCCGCAGGCATGTATACGGTCGATCGGCGAGGGCTTCATTACGGGCAAGGGAACAAGTAAGGGCGCGGAGGCATTGACGAATAGTCCGGATTAAATGTGAGGCATACATGAGTCTGAAATCTGAAATTGAGAAGCGGCGCACCTTCGGTATTATTGCGCATCCCGATGCCGGCAAGACAACGCTAACGGAAAAGTTACTGATGTTCGGTGGCGCGATTCAGATGGCGGGTGCCGTCAGGGCGCGCAAGGCCAGGCGTCATGCCACCTCCGACTGGATGAAGATTGAGCAAGAGCGCGGCATCTCCGTCGCATCTTCGGTGATGAAGTTCAATTATCGCAACTTCGACATTAATCTGCTTGATACCCCCGGTCATCAGGATTTCTCCGAGGACACCTATCGCGTCCTCACCGCCGTGGATTCCGCCATCATGGTCATTGATTCCGGCAAGGGCGTGGAACCGCAAACGGAAAAATTGATGGAGGTATGCCGTATGCGCAACACGCCCATCGTGACCTTCATCAACAAGATGGATCGCGAAGGCCTGGAGCCATTGGATATTTTGAGTGATATTGAAGACAAACTACAGATTGAATGTGCACCCATGTCCTGGCCCATCGGAATGGGCAAGGCATTCAAGGGTGTATATAACCTTTACAGGCAGGAATTGAATCTGTTCAGCGCCGGTGCTGAAACCCGTGATTTCGAGACGGTACATATTGCAAATCTGAATGAGACGGCACTGGACGGATTGCTCGGATCACAGGCGGACGACTTGCGTGAAGATGTTGAACTGCTGGAGGGAGCGGCCAACCCGTTTGAACTGCAACACTTCCTGAATGGATCGCAAACCCCTGTTTTTTTCGGTAGCGCTATCAATAATTTCGGTGTCAAAGAGCTGCTGGATGCCTTCGTGGAGTTCGCACCGGCCCCCGGCCCGCGCGAGGCGGAAGAACGAACGGTCCACCCGGAAGAAGAAGACTTTGCAGCTTTTGCCTTTAAGATTCAGGCCAATATGGATCCTGCGCACCGCGATCGCATCGCATTTTTCCGTATCTGTTCAGGTAAATTCAGCAAGGGTATGAGTGTTCGTCACCATCGCATGAACAAAGACATGAAACTCGCCAGCGCAACCATCTTCATGGCGCAGGATCGCACCCATGTCGAGGAGGCATGGCCCGGTGATATTATTGGGATCCATAATCACGGAACGATTAAAATCGGTGATACCCTGAGTACTCGGGAGGCGTTGAAGTTTACCGGTATTCCGAATTTTGCACCGGAGATGTTCCGCCGCGTCCGATTGCATGACCCCATGAAACGCAAGCAACTGCACAAGGGGCTGCTACAACTGTCTGAGGAAGGTGCGATTCAGGTGTTTAAAACACTGCTGAGCGGAGACTACCTGTTGGGTGCCGTCGGCGTATTGCAATTCGATGTCACCGTCGCACGCTTAAAAGCCGAATACAAGGTGGATGCTGATTATGTTGGTACCGATTTTCAGGTGGCGCGCTGGATTTCCTGTAACGACACAAAGAAACTTACGGCATTCAGGCGCATGTTTGAAGCCAGTCTGGCCATGGATGCGGACGGATGTCTGACCTACCTGGCACCCAACGCATGGAAGCTGAATTATACCATCGAGCAATGGCCGGACATCATCTTTCACAAGATCCGTGAACATGTACCGGGGTCTTTTAAGACTTGATATTTGATGGTGGGGAAATGACATTCTTCGGATGGTATAATAGCTTCGCACCCATCCTCCCGGCGGATGTTATCATGTGATGCTGTGCGCCGATAGCCATCCTATTATAGGTCGAGATGAAACAGATAGCGAGGAAGGATGCACGTATCCTTGGAGCCTCTTGCAAAACTCCGGGTGGATGAGCTGGCCAGGTATCCATGCAGAACGGTGGCCTCGCCCTTTCGGGCGTTGTGCGGCACGGCCGAGATATTGCAACCGTGAGCATGGCGATTCACCGATTGGGAGATTGGAGGATCGAGCCAAGGACGCGAATTTTAGAAATAAACTACGGGTTATATGCGGTCAATGTCAAAACCCTTTGCTTCGCCTGGCATTCCGAAAAATCACTCATCACCAATGAGGTGAATACATGATTGTTCGAAACGCCATGCAAACCAAATACTTACACCCTGCATCCAATGTC
>VAOZ01000462.1_pt1 | contig 14127 bp, 12 predicted proteins | sample 3394041 | NCBI WGS metagenome assembly VAOZ01 (sample SAMN08290431, study PRJNA428436) | hydrothermal vent metagenome | isolation source: Deep-sea hydrothermal vent chimney | place: Indian Ocean: Southwest Indian Ridge
GCCGCGCGGCGGCTGTCGCCCTGTGAACTTGGTAGGCGCGGGAACGATCGGTTGGCCCCATGGCGCCTGGCAGTGGCATCTGGAATCCGGCTTTGAGACGGCGTATACGCCGGCAGGCACTTTTCGAGCATGAATAATCGGCTTGCGGCCTGGATCGGCTGGCCGGGGAGCGGTCCCGCGCCCGGACACGACTGGCTGCCCGGCCCAAAACTTCGTTTCACGATCCTGGGGCTCACCTACGCTTTTCTTGCCCTCGCCCTGACCGTCAACTACGCCTACAGCACGGCCTTCTTCCTGCTGGCCTTGCTCGGCATGTACGTGGGGTTTCGCCGCGGTTTCGTTAACGGACTCACCCGTGCCGAGAAACTCGTTTTCCTGGCTTTTGCCGCCTATCCCGCCGTGGCGATAGCGAGTTACCTGCTCGGCACCCAAACCAACACCGGCTTCCGCTTCATCGGTCGCGATCTGCGCTTCCTGCTGTTTATCCCGGTTTACCTTGCTATCCGCTGGGCCCGGCCCAACCGGCGCCATGTCGGCTGGGCGTTCGCGGGCGGCGCGGTTGGTGCACTGATCATAGCGCTGTTGCAGCACCAGCTCTGGCTAGTGCCCATGCCCCGCGGGGTCGCGGGCACCCACATCAGCTTCGGGGATCTCTCGATCCTCTCGGGCTTCCTCGCCGCGGCTCTCCTGATGCCCCTGGAAAGCCGGATATCTCAAGGGAAGATCCCGCACCGCCTTGTTCTCTGGGCCGGCGCCGTAATTGGCCTTCTCTCCGGGGTGGGTGCAGGCGTGATCGCAAGCGCGCGCGGCGGTTGGCTCGCCATTCCCGTATTACTACTCCTGTTTTTATGGCTGCCGCCGCTCGGCTCCAGGTTTCGACGTTCCCATCGTCTGGCTTTTTCGGTCGGTGGGCTCCTGTTGCTGGCAGCCGCTGCCGGGCTGATTCCCACCATTCACCACCGGATCAACTTTGCCCACCAGAACCTTACGGCCTACCTCACCGTGGCCAATGCCCGGTCAATTAATGCAGCCTGCGTGGATCGCAAGGACTTTCTTCGTATTCTCATGCGTTATTCTCACGTCCGTGGGTTGGGCCAAGTGACTATTGCACGCCTGCCGACCGCGGATCGGCGCGCGGTGCAAGCCTTCGGCTGCGATGGTGGCTACGCGCTGTTTCTCTCCCATGCAGGGAGGGGAAAGAAGCCGTTTTTACTAGTGCTCTTCCGCGGCAGCGATCCCGCTCGGAAGCACCGTCAATCGTTAGTGATCCTTGCTCGGGGGGAAGGTGGCCTCACCGTGGGTTGGCGGCGGGGTCCCTTGGTCAAAATCGGAAATTCTGGCGCTTGGCGACCCTATCGCGTAACTCAGTCATACCAGTCATATCACTCAGATCCTTTGCTCCGTCGCTCGCTCAGCGTGTATGTCCCTACGCGAGCCAGTCTGTGGCTCATCCCTCTGCAAATTCCCCACGGGTATTTTGCCTATGCCCTGGCGTCATCCTCGGTGGGGCACCGTCTGGAAATGTGGCGGGCCGCTTGGGTGCTGTTTCTCCAACACCCTTGGCTGGGAGGCGGCACCGGGGCCTTTCACCCCCTCGGGGAAGAGGCCTTGGGTGCGAGCGCGATGGCACCCATCGTGGGGGATTACCAGCACGCGCATAGCGACTACCTGACCAGTTTGGGCACGCAGGGGATCTTTGGCTTTCTGACCCTGATCCTGGTGCTGCTGAGTCCCTGGCTCGTCCTGCGCCGTGTGTGGGGGGGGGGGCGGCCCCGTCGTATTCCTTTGCCATTAGCAAGCGCTGTACTCATGGGCGGGATGGGTGTCTTCGCGCTGACGGAAACGATGTTTGTGCATTCGCTGGTACTCTCCTGGTTTACCATGGGCACGGCGGTGCTACTGGCGGCGGCCATGGCTGAAGAGCTTCCTCATGACTGACCGGAAGTGGGGGATCTCCTGCTTCGGTGGTTCGGCCGTTTACAATGGGTAAAATTCAGCTATGAATGAACTACTCGACTAGGAGATCGTGATGGAGAAATGGTTTGCTGGAAAGCGTGTGCTTATCACTGGTGGTTTGGGCTTTATCGGCTCTGCGATTGCTAGGCGGCTGGCGGGTATCGCCGAGATTACACTGGTAGATTCACTGATTCCACAGTATGGCGGCAATCTGGCAAATATTCATGGCATAGAGGGTAAGGTTCGTGTGAACATTTCCGATGTCCGCGATCCGCATAGCATGCGTTACCTTGTGCAGGGTATGAATGTAATATTTAACATGGCAGGTCAGACCAGTCATATGGATTCAATGGCCGATCCCTATACCGATCTTGAAATCAACGCCCACGCCCAGCTTTCAATTCTTCAGACCCTGCGCCACTATAATCCTGAAGCAAAGATTGTTTTTGCCAGTACACGGCAACTTTATGGAAGGCCGAGATATCTGCCGGTGGATGAGCAGCACCCAGTACGACCGGTAGATGTCAATGGTATCAACAAGGCAGCAGGCGAGGGATATCACCTGCTCTACCACCAGGTTTATGGGATTCCCGCTTGTGTGCTGCGTCTGACGAATACTTATGGCCCTTGCATGCGTATTAAGGATGCACGTCAAACCTTTGTTGGGATCTGGGTGCGCAGATTACTGGAAGGTAAGCCGTTTGAAGTATGGGGTGGTCAGCAGTTACGGGATTTTAACTATGTGGAAGATGTAGTCGATGCATTTTTGATGGTGTCTCAAAATGATCGCGCAAATGGTCATGTGTTTAATCTAGGTTCGAATGAAGTAATTTCATTAAAGGATCTGGCAGATATTCTGGTGGACGTGAACGGGGAAGGATCATTTGATATCAAGGCATTCCCTGAAGAACGGAAAAAGATTGATATTGGTGATTATTATTCAGATTATAGCTTGATTGCTAAAACAATCGGCTGGAAACCCCGCATACATTTAGCGGAAGGCATGAAACGGACGTTCGATTATTATCGTGCCGAGTTAAAGGCTTATCTATGATCCCGCAGTGTAACCCCAAAGCAAATTACCTGGCGCACAAGCAGGAAATTGAAGCCGCTATTACCCGCGTGCTTGAGAGTGGCTGGTACATCTTGGGAAAAGAGGTTTCATCCTTTGAGAAGGAATTTGCTAATTATATTGGAGTTAGTCATGCCGTTGGCGTAGCGAATGGCACCGATGCCATTGAACTGGCCTTACGGGCGTTCGGAATAGGGCATGGCGATATCGTTGCGACCGTATCTCATACGGCTGTTGCCACTGTATCCGCTATCAGCAGAACGGGTGCGACTCCGGTGTTTGTGGATATTGGAGAAGATTATTTGATGTCTCCAGCATCTTTTGTGGAAGTTCTGGAGATAATGCAACCACGAAAGCCCAAGGCGATTATCGTCGTTCATCTGTATGGTCAAGTCGCGGCAATGCCGACAATTTTAAAGATTGCGAATCAGTATAATATAAAAGTAATCGAGGATTGCGCCCAGGCGCATGGTGCGAGCCTGCAAGGTCGCAAAGCGGGTGCATGGGGTGATATAGGATGTTTCAGTTTTTATCCCACCAAGAATCTCGGTGCATTAGGGGATGGCGGTGCGGTAGTAACTCAAGATGATGAGCTTGCTGATCTTATCAGGGCGCTACGTCAATATGGGTGGAGAAGACGATATATCAGTGATGTTGAAGGCGTGAACAGCAGGCTGGATGAGTTGCAAGCTGCAATACTTCGAGTGAAATTAAAATACCTCGACGCCGACAATAAGAAACGACATGAGATTGCTGCTTTGTACCGGGATCGTTTGCAAGACGCACCTTTGAATTTACCCATTGAAAATACAGACGTACAACATGTATATCACCAATTTGTGATTCAAACTTCAAACCGTAACTTATTGGCTGAGGCGCTAAAGATGGCAGGAGTTGCTACATCTGTACATTACCCGGCAGCGGTTCATCAACAGGCGGCTTATGCAAACGAAACCTACCGACCGCTTGTATTGTCGATGACCGAGAAAATATTACCCGGGATACTGAGTCTTCCAATATTCCCAGAAATAGCCGCTAACGATGTGATAGAGGCGACCCGGGTAATCCTGTCCACAGTCAATTGCTAATGAATCCATCTGAAAGGAAAAATAAAGGCTTGGTACCACCATTAGGTGCAACAAACCTGATACGAAGCGTAAGGGGTAAGTCGGCAAAGCTGTTTTATGGTCTGGGCGATCAGGTTTTTACAGTAGGCGCGACTTTTGCCGCGAATATCTTGCTTGCGCGTGTTGACACGCATGCCGACTATGGAACTTTCGTTATCATCTACTCGATATTCACTTTTCTTAGCGGTGTGCAGAACGCACTGGTACTTGAACCCTACTCGGTTTTTGCGCCAGGCAGGTATTCGGATGTATTTGCGGATTATCTACAGCTCATCGTTCGGATCAACGCTATCGTAGGTTTGGGGTTGGCACTGCTCGTATTGGCCGCAGCTGGTGCGCTCTATTTATGGTTGCCACAATGGTTCAGCACGACCTTGTTAGGACTGGCAATCGCAGTTTTTTTTATATTTACGGGCACCTTCGCCCGCCGTACTTTTTATGTCAATTTCGATAGCCGCTCGGCAGTGTTCCTGTCGGCTGTTTTCTTTATAACGGTAAGTTTGAGTCTGTCCGTTCTTTATCATCTGCAAAAGATCAATGGATTTACCGTCTTTCTGGCGCTTGCGGCTGGATGGTTAGTAGCCAGCCCGATGTTTTTCCGGAAATACCCTCTCCAGCCGGGAGCAAGGCGTTTTCTCACTGCGCATCCAGAATATTGGCATGACCACTGGGGCTATGCGCGCTGGGTGTTAGCAACAGCGCTTGTGTTCCAACTATTGAGCCAAGGATATTTATGGCTAACCGGATTGTTGTTGTCGATGGAGGATGTGGCCCGGCTAAAGGCCGTACAAAATATTGTTTTACCTGCTAATCTAGTATTCGGCTCAATTTCACTCCTTATTTTACCGCGCATGGCTGCTGCTTTTCAACAAGGAAAGATGACAAAATTGACGCCTTTGATGTGGCGGTTATTGTTTACGGTACTGGGGTCATCGGTGCTTTTTGTCTTATTTATCTACGCGACTGGAAGCCCCATACTTAATTTCATTTATGCGGGAAAATATAACGCTTCACTACCATTGCTTTATATTATTGCATTGACACCAATCACACTGGGGATTGGACATGTCTTTAACGATACATTGAAGGCCATGGAGCGCCCGAAAGCTGTTTTTTATGCCTATCTTGGCAGCGGTGCAACAACACTATTGGTGGGCATTCCGCTTATTCTCCACTTCGGGGTTGCTGGTGCAGCGTGGGGAATGGTACTTTCTTCGTTGATTTATGGGGTAGTACTAATGGGCGAATTCTTGATGTACAGAAATAAAAAAATAGTGGGCCTTTGAAATGGAGGGAAAACAGGTGAAAAAACAGGTTGGCAAACCAAATGATGAATCGGACACATATTATGGCGAAGAATATTTTGCATGGCAAAAGCATATAGGAGAATTTGGTGCCAAAGCCAACCTATTCAAATTCGCAGGTTTTGTCAAGGATACGGATAGAGTTGTCGAGTTTGGTTGCGGCGGTGGGTATCTTTTAGACCGACTTAATTGCCGGGAAAAGACTGGTATCGAAATCAATACAGTGGCACGAGAAGAAACAAAAAGAAGGGGGCTTAAGTGCTATGTTGATTGCTCGCAAATCGAAGATGACTGGGCAGATGTGATCATTTCGAACAGTGCATTGGAGCATGTTCATAACCCTTTGGAAATATTATGCAGCCTAAAGCGGATATTACGCCCTGGCGGGCTGATTATTTTTGTAGTCCCACATGAAAAACTACGCTGGAAATACAAGCTGGAAGACATTAACCAACATCTCTATACATGGTCCCCTATGTGCCTCGGAAATCTTTTCAATACCGCCGGATTTGTTACAGAAAAAGTTGGGATTATCCGACGTGTGTGGCCACCCAGATGCTATGTTCAAATTTGGCGTATATTTGGGCAGCGCATATTTGAGTTAGCATCCAGCATTTACGCGCGATTAGGGGGGGGGTATGGATTCCGTTACGTGTTGTGGCAAGAAAGAAAACAGTATAATTATATGAAGTTCATAAACATTTTAAACACCCTTCGATATATCTTCAGTCATCCGTTAAACCGCAACCACAAGTTACGAGTCATCATGCGCTTCATGCGATGGCAGCTTGGTGGTCGGTTGATTTGTGGTGACGTAGTTATCCGTGGGTGAACGGAACACGGTTTATCGTTAGGACACATGAAACGGGATTTGTGAAGAATATCTACTGCGGCTTACAGGATCATACCGAGATACTATGAGAAAAGAAGTTAATAATACAAACCCACTAAAAATTAATATCGGCTGTGGTCCGACTGGGCAGATTGATGGATTTATCAATATGGACAACTCACCTTCAGTGTTATTGGCGCGTGTTCCTATGCTCAAAATTGTACTTTATAAAACAGGCGTGATTTCAGAGCAACAGTATAATGCGGACTGGCGGGGGGTTATCCGCTGCGATGTGAGCAAGCAGTTGCCCTTTGGTGATGAGATTGTAGATAAAATATATTCATCTCATTTTCTTGAACATATTCCGCAGGATAAGGGTGTGCGTGTATTGGTAGAATGTTTTAGAGTATTAAAGTATGGTGGGGTAATGAGGCTCGTGGTTCCAGACCTACTTTGGCATGCAAAACGTTACGTCGAACGAACTCACCACTTAATAAATTTAGCTGTGCTACCTGAAGATCGCAGTGAACATGATATGTTTCTACACACCATCTATGGCGCCCATCTTGGAAAACGGAAACGGCACGGTGCAGAACATTGCTATATGTATGACTTTCCGACATTAGTTGCTATTTTGAAAGACATTGGATTCGAGAATATCCAACGTTGCAAATACCAGAAAGGAAAAGATCTGGAACTGGCGGCCTGCGATTCACGACCTGAAGACAGCTTGCATATCGAAATAAGGAAGAATAATAACATACAAGAGGTAAAAATATGAAATCTTCATTCGTAATAATGGGCGGCCAAAAATGAGCAACTACTCATAGGCCAAGATTTGAGTAATTTTCTTGTTGATGAAAATCAAATATTTATTGAACTTCACAGTAGACACTAATCATGACTTTAGTTATATCCATCAAAAACAGGAATGCCTGTATGGCATCCATATGAGACACGTGTCTATCTATTAACTCGGTGAAATATGAAAAAATCAATTTTAATTGTCGGTATGGCAAGATCTGGTACTACAGTTGTAGCACATCTTCTTGGCAGCAGTTCAAATGTCCATGTTGAAATTGAGCCGCATATGCTATGGAAACATGGCGATTTCAATCGCCTTTCAGATGAGAGACATTATGCAGATGATAAAGCGACAGCCTATATAAGAAATCGTCTATTAAATAGATGCGGAAATAAGCAACTTGTTGAAAAGTCCCCTCCCAATTCATTGCGGCCACATTTTGTACATGATGTATTTCCAGATGGAAAAGTTGTTTATGTTGTTCGAGATCCAATTCGTTGTATCTATTCCAATTATAAACGTTCCGTTAATAAAACTTCATTAAATCCTTCTATTATTTTGAAGAAATATTTTAGGTATTCCGGAAAGAAAGATTTACCTGGGGCTGTGAGTTCAAGATCTATTTTTGCACAGATCCAGTTAAAAGAAATTCCTTTGTTTCTTGGCTATTTTATAAAACTTATGAGATTTAGACGGTCGGGAAGTTTGCCTTTTGGCCCCAAGATTGACAACTTCGACCTGATCGTTAATGACGATGGATTGCTAGCATATCATGTGCAAGTATATTTAAGGTCCCTTGAATATATGGAAATATTTACTCAATTATATGGAGATAACTTTTTTATTATAAAATTTGAGGACTTAATTTCTATTCAAGATGAGGCTAGAAGGCTTTTTGATTTCTGTGATATTAAAAAATCAAATGAAGAAATACACTTATTGTTAGATAGCCTTGACAAGACGAGGATCCAAAATTCATTAGCCGTTTGTCCAATGGAAGATCAAATTCGTTTTTTGATCCAAAAACCGACAGAAAAGTGATAGATTCTGATATGGGCGACTTGCCTAAAAAGATAAGTAGAGTGTTGCTGGATGTAATGTATGTCAGCATTTAGAATCAAGCATATTAAGCGTCTTGGATACATTCAGCTTATGAATGCCTATGCTCCTGCTTTTGGGTTTGGTGGCCCAGTTCGGCTCATGTATGAGTACGCTCAATGGATGATGAAATTTGGTTCTAATGTAACCGTTTTAGCTGGCGATACGCATCACAATTACACCCGAATTTTAAAGAAACAGGAAATGTTAAATGGAATAAGAATAATCAGGGTTAGTGTATATTGGCGGTATTTAGTTCGTAAAAATATCAATTTTATTTCTCCAAAAATGCTTATAGTTTCCGCGTGGAAAATTTTTCAATCTCAAAATCGTGTGATAGTGCATATAAGCGTTTTTCGCGGTTTGGTACCTGTATATAGCCTGATTCTCAAAAAGTTATTCCCACGAAAGGTTATTTTGGTGCATTCTGCATTCGGGATGCTGCATTTTAAGCAGAGCAGGCGCAGAAAACTATACGACCGACTTTTTATGCGGCCACTGCTGTGCGCCATGGATCTGGGTTTGGCACAGAATAAACATGAGATAAGCCAATACCGGGATTTCTTCACCCGACATAAAGTGAATGGAAATAACAAAGTTGTGTTGTTTCCATTATGCGCAGAAACACGAAATTATGGAGATGCGAAAATCGGCGAATATCGTTCACTTCTCCGCACAAAATATGGTATCCCAGATGATGCTTTTGTGTGCATCTTTCTCGGCAGATTTCATCCGGCCAAAGGTATTATCCGTGCTATTGATGCTTTTCTTGCCTTTTCTGATGCGTATTCTGGGCGGGCTTTTTTCTTGATTGTCGGAAGAGACGATGGCATGCAGCAACGCATTACCGACTATATCCACGATCACAATGCAGTCTCTTCTATACGTATCGTAAACGATGTTTATGAAACGCGGTTTGAATATTATACCTTAGCAGACCTGTTTCTGGGTTTCCCTACGATTGACGAGGAAACCATGCTGGCCTCAGTAGAAGCGCTTAGCATTGGAACTCCCATACTCGTATCCCGTGAAGCAGATATACCGTTTGTACAAGAGGAAGACGCAGGATTTGTGATCGATTTTTCGATAGTAACCGCGGTTGAACGGATGCAGCGTATCGCTGATAATCCGTCTTTATATCGACAGCAGGCCTGTAAGGTAGCAAAGAAGTATTTTTCGACGGAATCCGCAAGCCACAGTCTTATCACGCTTTTCAATAGAATTTCGCAGAAATTGCCGGCGGATATAACATGACCGTCATCTACGCAATAATGATAAGCATTGTGATTGCTCTTTTTGTACTTGTGTTCAAAAGGGAGATGCAACGCCATTATTTTATAACACCGCTGCTCGGGTGGCTTGTTGGCCTTTCTTTTTTTCTTATTCTGCCACTGACCATATTTATTTTGAACGGTGGGTATCATATACCGGCACGATACGGAGTTTTGGGTCGGTGGGGGGATCTGGATTTATCTAATCCAGTTTATATATATCCGTTCCTCGTTATCTGGTCATCACTGCTACTAACTGCCCTTGCATTGCTTGCGGTTCTTCCGAAAAGTCATCGGCCTGCCAAATCTGTACCATGCTGTGCAGTATCCCTGCCTAAATTGTATCAGGTAATCCTTATATCTTCCGCAATCATCCTAACTAGCTGGATCATTACAATCGTCGAAATGGGTGGTATTGATAACTACTTTTTACTTCATTGGTACACCCGGTTTGATGAGACAGTTGAACAATGGGGCGGGATTTTTGTATTTTTTCAACATGTAATGGGGGCTCTGCAAATCGTATTAACAGCGGCAACGTCACTATTGATAGATGCCACACTGAAAAAGCACACATGGCGACGATACGCGGTGCTCATATTCGCCCTGGCGATGATCGTCCTGAATATGATCATGACGGGCAATCGCATCTATATTGCCTTGTTGATGTTATATGTTGGAATTTCTCTTCTCATGCATCGCAGGTTTCGCTTGATCCTGTTGATGATAGTCCTGCTGCCGGTGTTTGCCTCATTCTTTAGTGCCTGGTCGCATGTGCGCGGTGGATTGGGAGACATATCTACATCAGTCACAAACTATAGAAATTCAACAACAGGTGAATCGAATCATTTGATGGATACGCTCGTTAATGTGACAGAAGCAAGAAATGTCATGTTGTTGTTTCACATTATCAATGATTATGGGCCTCGTTATGATTTTTTGTATGGCGCGACATACTCTCGTGCCGTTACGTTCTTTATTCCGCGTAGTATTTGGCCAGACCGAACACAAGGTTTTACGAAGACGACTGCGGAACTTTATGAACCGATTTCGCATAGCAGCTTTAGTTCGACCGCATTAGGCGAGATGTATGCAAATTTTGGAGTTTTCTCCGTGATTTTGTTGCCATTGTTTACCTTGGCTATTCTATGGATCAGCAATCGGACCATGGCGCGGCTGTCCCGGCACGTGCTCTTGAGTGCGGCGTTGTTTATGCTGTTTGCATGGATGGCTCGATCCGTATTTGCCGCCAATTTCATCGAGATTATTTTATGTGTCATCATTATCTGGGGGTTGTGTTTTGAAAAAGGTCTGCTTTATCCAACCTTGTATGACCAATTATTGCATTCCCGTCTTCGCCGAACTCGGGAAACACGTGCACTTGACCGTCATTTATTCCTCCGTTGATGCACAACAAGGGTTTGCGTGTGCAACAGACATTGTAATATCTGGAGTTAGAACCGTTGAAGTAAATACATGGTCTCCGCGTTTCGGACGAATCGGCTTTTATCAATCTGGTTTAATCAGTGTTTTGAAAAACATGAGGCCAGATGCCGTCATCACTTTTGCAAACTTGCGTTACATAAGCTTCTGGACAACTTTAATCTGGTGCAAGATACACAGTATCCCTGTGTTTGCACATGGTCATGGCTTGTACAAAAAACGCAATCCTGGTCTCTTGTGGAAGACGATTTTCCGAGTTGTCCTATGGCTATCGTCCGCTTATATCGCCTATACTCCATCGGTGGCGGAGTCTTTGTTGCGTTCGGGGCTACAAAAAAAAAGGATTGCTGTTGCTGAAAACTCGCTGATAAATCCGTTCCCGGTTGCACCGGAAGAAAAAACAGGGCAGGAAAATGGCATACTCTTTATCGGCCGACTGCGTAAAGGTTGCCGCCTAGATCGGCTAATCAGTGCAGTAGCACGGCTTCATATCGAACGAGATTCAGATATGGCCCTCCACATTATTGGTGACGGCATTGGCGCAGAATATTTAAAATCAACAGCAATTGATATGCCATGGGTCAAGTTCTACGGCGCAATCTATGATCAAAAAAAAATAAGTATTATTTCGAGAAAATGTATGGCTGGTTGTTATCCTGGTAATTCCGGATTAAGTATTGTCCATATGATGTCGCTGAGCCTGCCGCCGATCACACATGATGATATGCCGAATCATCAGGGGCCGGAGCCAAGTTATATTAGGCATGGTGTTAATGGATTGTTGTTCGATCATCGTCGTCCCGATACGTCCTTGGTTGATACATTGGCTTCTTTGCTTGACAACGCACAAAAGCTCAAGGATATGCAGATTGAAGCATTTGCAATGAACATGCGTTTGACATTACCTCCTTTGTCTGAGCGGTTTCTAAAAATTATTAATACATATCTGGAACAATAACCATTAACGTGATAGCAAATCACAATTCGCCAAGGGAAAAAAGAATCCATGAGTTAGATGGGTTGCGTGGCATTGCTGTTTTAGGTGTGCTGATTTGGCATTATGTTGGCATACCACTTGATCCTGGGTCAAGCCGCACGCTAATAATCCTGAAGGACAGTTTAATTCTTGGGAGGTCCGGCGTCGGCTTGTTTTTTGTCTTATCTGGTTTTCTAATTGGCAGTATTTTATTAAAGCAGAGAAACGCAGGAAACTATTTTTTTGTATTTTATGTCCGACGAGTTCTTAGAATTATACCGCCCTATCTCGTTGTTTTATTAATTCTAATTATTGGCCGTCAAATGCATCCAAGTGATTGGAGGTTTGATGGGCCGGTTCCAATAATGGCATATGTTTCATTTTTGCAGAATTATTGGATGTCACATTATAATACCTACGGAGCAAGATGGATGGCTGTTACCTGGTCATTAGCCGTAGAGGAACAATTCTATATTATTTTTCCATTCATAATTCGTTCTTTACGAATATCAATTTTGCCCATTATACTTGTCATGGGTATTCTGATCGCTCCCATTATACGAATAGTTCTATTCAATGTTTATGTTCACGGCGCACACCTTAGAAGCTATATGTGGTTGGTGAGTAGGATGGATTCACTATCCGTTGGTGCTTTAATCGCTTTTGCATTACAGTCGAATTTTTTATCTGGAATTATGCGTCAAAAAAGGAAAATGTTTTTATATGCATTTTTTATAATATTGCCATTTTTTTTCTTGCTGGGATATAAATTGCCTAATAATATAGATAAACAAATGACTTATTGGGGATACTCATATCTTGATTTTTTTTATGGATTGTCAATAATCGTTATTATATTGTATAAAAATTCAGGTTTGACACGAGTTCTTAGACGACGTTGGTTGGTGCATATTGGGGCTATCTCCTATTTTCTCTATTTGATTCATGAAATAATTCTTGATGTAACTTTTAGTTTCTTTCGAGAACCAAGAGATCTTTCAAATGTCCCCAGCATTGCGATTACTGTAGGAGCTTTTTTTATTTCTATTACCATCTGTAGCATTTTTTATAAGGTGGAACAAAGATTTATTGACTTTGGGCATTCATTTAAATATATTACATGAGGACATTAAATATGAGCTTAATGAATGATTTTTATTCGGAAAGCAGATTTGGCGGATTTACCGAAATTGATGGCACAATTCCGTTTTATATCCGGGTGAATGCGCTTCTTGATCCGTCATCTGTTGTACTGGATATAGGCTGTGGCAGGGGGGCTTACGGAGAAGATCACATTCCTATTCGGAGGGATCTTCGAATATTTAAAGGTAAAGTGAAGAAGGTCATTGGCGTTGATGTGGATAAAACTGCAGCAACCAATCCGTATATTGATGAGTTTCATCTGATTGTGGGGGGGGGGGGGATTCCATTGAATGATGCATCTGTTGATTGTTGCGTTTGTGATTATGTTCTGGAGCATATCGAAAAACCGGATCATTTTTTTATGGAAATTAGCCGAGTGCTAAAAAAAGGCGGATACTTGTGTATTAGAACGCCAAATTTATGGGGATATGTTTCAATTCTATCCAAGCTCATTCCGAACCAATATCATGCTTCAGTGACTGAAAGAGTTCAGAACAGGCGGAAGGAGGAAGATGTATTTCCTACTTATTATCGGTGCAATAGTATTTACAGAATAGGTAGTATACTGGATAAATATGGCTTTTTACACGCAGTGTATGGGTATGAAACGGAACCCGCGTACTTGTCGTTCTCTAAATTTGCTTACCGGTTGGGCGTGTGGTATCAGCGATTTGCACCAGGTTTTTTGAGGACGACCATTTTTGCGTTCGCAAGGAAAACATGACTGATTTACGATAGTGATCGGCATATGGAATTGAACATACTCTATAAGCCAGAAATGAAGTTGAAGAAACTTGAAGAACTTATGAGGTATTCGTTGAAATGAACAATGCTATATACAAGCTGTTAAAACTATACAATATTTTGCGTGAACCTTTGTTCGTTTGGGCGTTACTAAAGGGAACTGCAGGGGGGACAGAACACAGAAGGTTACTGCAAGCCTTGGATTGCAGGCATGTGGTGGATATCGGGGCCAATTGTGGGCAGTTCGCCTTGATATCGCGCAAATGTTTCCCGGATGCTCGGATTGATTCCTTTGAACCTCTGACTGAACCGGCGGATCGGTTTGAAAAGGTGTTTGCTGGCGACGCCAATACGTA
>VAOZ01263966.1_pt1 | contig 14098 bp, 12 predicted proteins | sample 3394041 | NCBI WGS metagenome assembly VAOZ01 (sample SAMN08290431, study PRJNA428436) | hydrothermal vent metagenome | isolation source: Deep-sea hydrothermal vent chimney | place: Indian Ocean: Southwest Indian Ridge
AGGCCGGATATGTGGGAGCAATACTTTTAGCTATACAGTTATTTTATCTTGCAATATTGAGGTGAACCATATATGACACCTATTGGCGCTCAGATGAAAAAACGGAGGTACTACTTTGCAAGCAGTTATGGTTAAGGCAAAAAATAGAAAAAGTACTGGACTTACCTGTTGGGCTTATCATGCAATCAAAATAACGATCTGAAAAGCTGATAACACAAAAACCATTGAAACTGGTGTTGCGTTAACCGGATAGTGCATTTAAAAAACAATTGGATAGCCGAAAAAGACGTTTCATGGAGTATGACCCCTTTGATTTTTTTAGTGATCGCCCCCTAAATGAAGAAACATAACGCACAACGTATATTGATCTATCGACTTGGCAGTTTAGGTGATACGGTTGTTGCTTTACCCAGCTTTCATTTGATTGCCAATGTCTATCCCAATGCGACTCGCTATGTGCTTACTAATACAATTGCGACTAGCAAAGCATCTCACACCGGGAGTGTGTTGGGTGATTCAGGTTTTGTTCAAGGTTACATATCCTATCCCGCAGGATTGCGCAATTTGTGGCAATTATTCCAGCTTCGAAAAGAAATTCGAAAATTTAATCCAGATATTCTTGTCTATTTGCAAGCGGCTCGTGGTCGCATGAAAGCGTATCGTGATGCACTATTCTTCAGGCTTTGTGGAATAAAAAAACTGGTTGGTATTCCATACACTGAAGCACTACAAAATAATACCTGGAATGCCAAAGAACAATGCTATGAATTTGAGGCCAGCCGCCTTGCCCGATGTATTTCCAGTTTAGGTTCAGTTGAACTGAGTCATCGTAAGAGTTGGGCATTAAATTTAACTGAAACTGAAAAAAAATCTGCGGCAGAGGTGTTGAGTAGTATAGGAAATGAGTCTCCGATTATTGCTTGCAGTGTTGGTGCAAAAGTCGAGGTTAAGGATTGGGGGGCAACGAACTGGAGTCGGCTCATGGAGCGTTTATCCGGCATTTACAAAAGTTATACATTGGTATTTGTTGGTGCAGAAGTTGAACATACGCCTTGTGAGCAAGTGGGACGCTCATGGAAAGGTAAAACGCTGAATCTCTGCGGCCTGTTATCGCCCAGAGAAAGTGCTGCAGTTCTTGAGAAGGCAAAACTGTTCATTGGGCATGATAGCGGCCCCATGCATTTGGCTGCTGCGATGGGAACCCCTTGCGTAGCCATTTTTAGTGCCCGCAACAAGCCGAAGATGTGGTTTCCTTACGGTAACAATCATCGAGTAATCTATCATCAGACCGATTGTTATGGCTGTAGTCTTGACGTCTGCAAAGTCGAGGCAAAAAAATGTATCAAGTCTATCTCTGTAGAAGAAGTTGAAGCGGCCATACTGCAATCTCTCCCCATTGATCGCTTGCAGGTAATCGTTTGAGTTCAACAACAACGCCTCGTTCAGGTCGACTTCGCAGCCATCTCATTAAAGGTGGGGCAGGCAGTTTTGTGCTACAGATCGGCTTTGCTGGATTTGCCTTCCTCAATGCCATTATCCTTGCCCGTGTCCTGGGGGCGGCGGGTTACGGTACTTTTGCCAATGCCATGGCCTGGGTCAGCCTGCTGATCATTCCCGCCACCTTTGGCTTTGGCATCTTACTGGTGCGTGATACTGCAATTTATCGGTCGCAGGCAAAATGGGAGTTATTGAAGGGGCTGTTGCGTTTCTCCGACCGCCTGGTGTTGGCACTTTCTGTTTGCCTTGCTCTGGCGGCGGCGGCTGTGGCTGGTTTTCTATTTTCCGCACCCGATCAGGTGATGATGCGTCATACCATCTGGATCGCGCTGGGATTGCTGCCGTTATTTTCGCTAAACAATCTCCGCGAGGCGACCCTGCGTGGGCTTGAGCATGTGATTCGTGCACGACTGCCCATCATGATCATCCGTCCCGGCCTACTTTTGCTGGGTATTGTTTGCATTCACTTTTTCTGGACAAACCACTTAAACGCGCTGATGGCGATGACAGTGAATGTGGGTGCTGGCATTGCCACGCTTGTCCTGAGTGTAATTTTTCTGCGCAAGTTACTTCCCATGGAAGCCAGAGACGCCTCGGCTGAGTATGCTCCACGCCTCTGGCTAAAAGCCGCCTTTCCCATGCTGGTCTATGGCGGCGCGCAGATTATTCTCAGCCAGACCGATATCGTCATGCTGGGTGCAATGCGCGGCGCGCATGAAGTGGGACTGTATGCGGCGGCGAATCGGCTGGCGTACCTGGTGATTTATGTTACCTATGCAACAGAAGTAATATTGGCGCCTGTTATTTCACGACTGTATGCAAACGGTGAAATAGCACGCTTACAACAAATAATAACTAAAGCAGTAAATATCAGTTTTATTATTGTGTTACCTTTCTCTTTGTTGCTTTTTTTTGTTGGAAAAGATATTTTACAAATCTTTGGTCATGAATTTATGACCGCTGAAGTTGCCCTGGATATTCTTATTTTTGGTCACTTTGTTGAAGTAATTCTCGGATCAGGCGCATTACTGCTTGGAATGGCGAAATCTGAACATATCGTTGCAATTACATTTTCGACAATGGCAGTGTTCAATATTTTGCTTAATTATTTATTAATCCCGGTCTATGGTTTGAATGGTGCAGCCATTTCTTCTATGGTGAGTCTTCTTTTTGCAAAGTTATTTTTCACGATTTACGTAGCGAAAAAGCAGAAAATTTATATGATGGTCATGGGGAACTACATGAATAAGGTGAATAATGATTATTCTTAATCTTGGTTGCGGCTCAAAAACAAGTTCAGCATCTGAAGTGGTTAATATTGACTGGTCTATCGCATTGCGAATCAGAAAGAATCCTTTGCTGAAAATGCTTGCGCCAATCGCTTTTCATGGCGAGCGACTTTCCAGATTTAATGCACTGCCAACAAATATAAAGGTCTGGAATTTGGCAAAAGGCATCCCTTTCGATAATGACTCTGTGGATGCCGTTTATCATTCGCATTTGCTGGAACATCTCGATTGGCCCGTGGCAGAACTTTTTTTACTGGAGTGTAAACGTGTGCTCAAGCCCGGCGGTGTGCTCCGAATCGTTGTGCCCGATCTTGAAATCTTATGCAGCAAGTATTTAGAACATATTGCTGACAGCGTAAATAATAAAACCGAAGCTGAACTGCATGAGTCTTACATTGCCTCAATTATGGAGCAATCGGTGCGTAAAGAGGCTTATGGAACAAGCCAGCAAAGACCATTGCGAAGATTTGTGGAAAATCGTCTGTTAGGTGATGCGAGGAAACGTGGCGAAACGCATCAGTGGATGTATGATCGGATTTCGCTAAAACAAAAACTACTCAAACTCGGCTATAAAACAGTACTCGAGCATGACTATCATACCAGTAATGTACCGAACTGGAATAAGTATAAACTTGATTTAGACACAGGTGGGCATCAATACAAGCCTGACTCACTGTATATGGAAGGAATAAAATGACTAATACAACCAATTACCGAGCCCGCATCTACGAAAACTACGCCAGTAATTTTCAGGATGCGCCAGAAACTTTTGATGAGACTGCCGCCTGGCAGTGGGGTCGGGCGCAGCGTTATTATTTGCGGCAATGGCTTCCCACAGATAAAAACGCGCACATTGTTGATCTGGCCTGTGGTGGCGGCAAGTTGCTCTATTTCTTCAAGCGCATGGGCTATACAAATATCACCGGTGTTGATATCAGCCCCGAGCAGGTCAAACTGGCAAAACAGGTAACGCCTGATGTTGAAGAAGCCAATGTGCTGGTCTGGTTGGAAGCCCACCCGGCCAGCTTCGATCTGATCAGCGGCTTTGATATTGTCGAACACTTCCACAAAGACGAGGTGCTGCGTTTCTCGATGCCTGCTATGGCGCCCTCAAGCCAGGTGGCCGGCTGGTATTGCAAACGCCTAATGCATGTAGTCCATGGGGAACGGTACATCGTTATAATGATTTTACCCATGAGGTGGGTTTTAATCCCAATGCTTTGTCCCGGCTACTAAACCTGGTCGGCTTTCAGTGGATAGAATCCCGCGAAACCGGGCCGATTGCACTTGGCCACAGCCTTAAATCGACAGTCCGTTACCTGATCTGGCAATGCATTCGGGCAAGTCTGAAGCTCTGGAATCTGGCCGAGACCGGCGGCGCGGGCAGCGGCGTGTTTACACGGGTATTTTTGATTGCGGGTGTGAAATAAGTTCTGTGTTAATAAGAGCAGCAATATTACGGTCACGTACTAGATTGGTAATTGTGTTGGCTTCAATTGTATTAGTTGTTATCCCAATACAATTAGCTATCGGGTCAGATATAGTAGTCTTAGGTTTATCTACAGCAACAATTCTTATCGGTTGTTATAGCATTTATCGGCATGGACTTAATACTTATGGCTCATTTTCTATAATCTGGTTTGTAACAAATTATATTATAGTGTCAGCTATTACTAAAACTGTTTTGCTGCAGCCACTAGATTCTAATCTATATGCGCCGGTATTTTCGTTTTTTGCTGTCTTTATGACGGTAGTCCAAATGTATCTAGCATTTACTATTTCTAAATTTATTCATATACGTGGTATGTTTTCTAGGCCATGTTTAAGTGGCCATTATTTATTATATATTGGTTTCATGTCCTTTTTTATAGCTTCAGCTAGTTGGTTATTAAATCAAATATTTTCAACAGAAGTGGCAGCAGCTTCTGGTGTTGGGCATGGGTTGGGAGGATTTGCAATATTAAGAGATTTTGCCTTTATGAATGTTATATCGTTAACGGCTTATAATATCATGCGAAGTAATGGAAGGTATTCATTATCATTCCCATCGATAGCAATGATCTTTCTATTGTCAATAATGTTTTTTCTGGATAATAAGAACATTATGATTCTCTTAATAATCTTATCATATGTTCTGACATGTATTTATTTCAATTATAAATGGAAATTAAGGCATATTGGCATACTTATATTTTTATTGGTTATGACGGGCGTATTCATCATGCCTGTTGCGCAGCTATATAGGAATATGGGAATAAGAACACTGTCGTTTAGTAGTAAAGTTAGTTTAGTTTATGATGTTATTAGTAAAACGAGTGTGAGCGATTTGATAAGTCATGCAGATAATTCAACAACGTCAGCTTATGCAAGTGGTTATTATGATTACTATGGCAATAATCGCTTTCAACAGGTAATTGGACGATTCTCGTCTATTCAACAGGTTGATCCAATACTCGCATCTGATAAATTATTATCTAACAATGCATGGTCAATGCTTTATCACAATCTCATGATTCTGATTCCAAGAGTACTTTATGAGGGTAATAAGGCAAAGGATGATGATAGTCCAGAATACAAGATAGTAACAAATCTTGGATTGGCTAGTTCTAGCACAGGACAATATCCAACAATTCCACTACTATCTGAGGCTTATATTTATTTTGGACTTATTGGGCTATTAATTATACCGTTTGTTTTTTATCTTAGTCTATTTTCTATTCAGCGTCTTATTGCATGGGATCTAGAGATGAATGTATTTTCTATATTTTTCTTAATAATATCCCTGAACTATATTTATACTGGAAATGTAGGTCAGGTTATTGGTTATATACTAAGAACTATACCAACATTTATCGCCCTGTTTTGGATCATCAATTTGATATATAAAAGGCTGTTCATTGTTCAGCATAAGAAAAAATTAATAAAACAGAGGGCAATATGAAAAATATAATTCAGAATGTAGTCGATACCTGGTCGGAAATACGAGCGGTATCGCGGGTGCTTTCATGGCAGAATAAACTTCAGTTTTATCGGTGTTTTATGAAAAACATCCCAAACTTAATCAAGCAACATAGTTTGCGCTCTCTTGATGCCTGCATGGAAAAAAAATATGCAACGCTGGATATTAAATGTTTAGGCAAGCGGTTTCATTTTGCCGAATACAGTTTTTGTTCAGTTCGAGAAATATATGCACGCAGGATTTACTTTCCATCTGCCGGCTGGATTCCCAGGCAGGGAGATTTTGTCGTTGACCTGGGCGCTAATGTTGGAATGGTTACTTTACTGTGTGCCAGCCTGGGGGCGGATGTGGTCGCTGTCGAAGCACAGGACGGATTTATCCCATGCATCAAAAAAAATCTGTCAGCAAACGGTTGCCTTGAACGTGTTCAGGTTCTCCATGGGCTGGTTGGCAGCGGCTCCGGTGTATTCGCCAATGAAGAAAACTTTGTGAACGCTGACCACTTTGATGGAGGTTTACCAAAATCAATTTCAATGCAAGAGATATTGGGCACTCATCCAAATCAAAGGGTTCATCTTTTGAAGATGGATATTGAAGGTAGCGAATTTTCATTATTCGACAATAGCCTGGACTGGCTCTTACAGATTGATCGCATTGCTATGGAAGTGCATAGTTATTTTGGTGAGCCTGATTTAATTCTTGAAAAACTAAAATTGCATGGATTTACTGCCAAATTATATGATGAAAGATGCCATACTGTAAATCAATTGGGTAAAGGTGAAAATGGTCTCATTTTTGCGAAGCGTGATAAAAAAATACTGTAGGTAATGACCATAAACTTATGCTAATTTTTAATGCTGATGATTTTGGACTGACTGAAACTGATGTTAACAGGATTTTATTTTCATTAGATAGAGGCGTAATTAAGAGTACAACTATAGTATCTAATTATGTCTCGGAAAAAGACCTGGAACGATTAAACCAGAAGCATGTTTCAACAGGGCTGCATATTAACCTTGTTCAGGGAAAGCCATTGAGTAATGCAAAAACTCTAATTGCAGCTGAAGGTAATTTTTTACCTAAGAAGGCATTTATTAGAAAACTGCTTACGGGGAAAATTAATCAAAGAGAGATTGAGGAAGAGGTGGAGTTACAGTTTGAGTTTTTACTGGATAACAATGTAGACATATCTCATATTGATTCTCATCAGAATATGCACTTCTTCCCACAAATTCTAGCAGCTATTGTTAAAGTTTCTAAAAAATACAATATAAAAAGAATAAGGACCTTAGACGCGGAGTATTTCTGGTTTCAAAAGAAATACTCCATGGGAAAAATTCTTATAAAGAAAATGGTCATAAGGTATGCTGATAGCAAGTTATTAAGCTGTATGCGAAAACCGTCAAAGAGCATCTTAAATGCACCGGGTTTAGGCTTTTCTGTAGATCCGAAGCAAGCTATATTAAAATTATGGGAGAAAGCTATAAGTAGTCACTATCAAAGAAATTTAATATATGAGGTATCCTGTCATTTATCTTTGAGTCAAAGTGAATATGACTTTTATAATAGTGATGAATTTCGATCATTGCTCGACTCTTATCATGTTGAAATAGGCGACTTTCGTGATGTCTGAGAAATTACCCGTTTCGGTTCTAATTATGGCTCAGAATGAAGAGAAGAGCATCCGTTTTGCAATTGAATCTGTAAAGGATTATTTTGACCAGATCGTTATTGTAGACTCCTTTAGTGAAGATGCTACGAAAGAAATTTGTTTGCAATATAAGGCTGTTTCTTTTTATGAAAATAATTTTATTTCATGGTCAGAGCAAAGAAACTGGATGCTTGAAAACTGCAGGATAACGAATAATATTATATTCTTTTTAGACGCAGATGAGTATGTTGATAGTGATTTTATTAATGAATTAAGAAATTTACTTTTAAATGACATTGTGTTTTCAGCAATTTATTTACCTGTAAAATATATCTTTCTTGAGCAATGGCTGAGACATTCATATGGGCATCCGAAAATTAAGCGAATTTTTAATAAGAATAGTCTGCATTTTTCCGGTGAAGGGGCGCGTGAATATGCAATCGTTAATGAGGAAAAAGCAATCACCATGCAACAACCTCTCATCCATCATGACCGGAAAAACTTTTCCTATTGGATAAATAAACATATTCGTAACGCTGATAGGGAAGTAAAAGTATTGCGTGATGCAGAAGGCGACAGATGCATTACTCACGTTGACTATCAAAGTTTATCAACCAGGCTTAAAATAAAATTATTGATTAGAAAATATATCTGGAACCGATTACCGCAGGTACTGAGACCTTTATTTTATTTTTTATACCGCTACCTGTTCCTGCTTGGATTTCTGGATGGAAAAGCTGGATTTTACTACTGTTTTAACCATGCGTTGTGGTACCAATATTTGATTAATATAAGATTAACTGAGGAACAGCAACGGCATGAATGAGCCAGGGGATACATCGCTTTCAAAAATGCAAAATGGGCGAGGGAAAGTTATCGGTGTTATCACTACTCACATTCCCCCTGCTGTAGGTTATGGTGGTCCTGCTGTATCGGTATCTGTGCTTATACGTGAATGGGCAAAACACGGGCAGACGATTTTATTATGCTCTTCCGATGCAAGTACTGAGGGTGTAATCAAACGGAAAGACGTGCAGTTAGGGAAAAATGTGAGTGTGCGACTTTATCATAGTTACTGGTTTAAACGCTGGGCATTCGGACTGGGTGCAATACCGGCTATTTATGCAACCTGTAAACAGGCTGATTTTGTTTATATTAATGGTAATGCCACCTGGCCGATGACATTGGCGCCCATTTTATGCCGGTTGCTTGGTCGACCCTATATGGTTGCCCTAAGAGGCGGCCTCATGCCCGAACATGTGGCGATGATTCGCAAGCACAAATACCATAAATGGCTGTACTACAAATGGCTCTCTTTCCCGTTTCTTAGAAAGGCCGTCACGATTCATTGCACGACGGCCATGGAAGCTAATGCTGCAAAGGCATTGCTTGGTATTGGAATAGACATCGTTATCGTTCCGAACGGTATAGAGGCAAGCCACATAAAATTAATGCCTATGCCGCCAAAGGCTGGACTTATTCTCAGCTATGTGGGCCGCATTTCTCAGGAAAAGGGTATCAACGGATTTATAAAAGCATGGCTCAAATGTAAGAATGAACATGATAGCATTATCGTTGCAGGTTCCGGCACGGGTGCATATTTTGAAGAATTTAAGTGTCTTCAGGAGATGTCCGGAGGATCTATAGTGTATAAGGGGTATATCGATGCAGCAGGGGTGAAAGAAGTGATAACTAAAAGTCATTTTCTTGTACTTCCATCGGGTATTGAAAGGGCGGATGTCCGCGAAAATTTTGGTAACGCTGTAGCCGAGGCGCTGGCACTGGGTCGGCCTGTGATGGTTACACGAGGCCTGAGTTGGGATCATATCGAAGATGAGGAGATAGGTTTTCTGTTTGATAGAAATGAAGATTCCATCTGTAAGACAATCAATAAAGTACAGAATATGAACGATAAACAGCTTAAAAAAATGTCAGGTTCAGCACACAACTATGCTATAGGTCACCTGGAGGCGAGTAACCTGGCTAACAAACTATGGATGAAGATGAAAGATTCTATTAAATAAAGCAATTTTAATTTATATTCAGTAGCAGCTTTTAAAGTTGTGAATTAATTACTTGATTGCTAGTTAGTGAAAATGAAGCAACACTATAAAATAGTTGTATCCGATATTCTACTGGTTACAGGAACTTTAATATTAATAAAATGAATGTTGTGATAAACAACAGGTACATAAAAACTGAGTTAAAAAAAACAGGTATATAGTGTGATTTATATTGGTGTAAAAAAAATACAGGCTTTATTTTGTGTGGAAGAAAGGCTTTCTGAAACACAACAAAAAATTATTTATCTAATTACATTAGTTTGTTTTATCGCTCTAGCCACGTTGATTTCATCAAATTATTCCCGTGATAGTATTGGTTATCACCATAGGTTTGATATATATGGTTCATCCGGCTGGACAGCTTTTTTTATTGAAATGCATCACATGGAGGCTTTTTTTTTAATTGTAAGTAAAATTTTATATCAGGCAGGTTTAAGCCCGGTTTATCTTTTTTTGATCTACGCGACTATTTCATTAACCATTAAGTTCTATTTGATTGACAGATTTAGTCAAAACAAATGGCTTTCCCTAACCTTTTTCTCGTCTTATTTTTTTATACTGCACGATTCAACGCAAATACGATTTAGTCTGGCGGTGGCATTTGTGTATCTGGGACTTCATTTTCTGGCAGAGGGTAAAAAGTTACTGTTTTCTGCTATGGTAATTTTTTCGGCAATAATGTTTCATGTTGCGAGTGTGATTTTTATTATCATGCTACTGTTTACAACAAAAAAATCATTGTTATGGTTGCTGGGATTGCTTTTTTTTGCTGTTTTATTGTATCCGATGAATTTACATGGTGTTCTACTTGAACTTACGGGGAATGTAATAAACTATTTTAATGTGCACGGTTCATTCTTGAATAAACTATATGGTTATATGTTGAAGCCAAGTTCAAATGTACATTTAGGGATGGCTACCCCTGTTACCTTACTGGTTTATTTTTGTGCTGTCATTATCTATCAGTACAGAACTGAGTTTAATCAATACGAAACTTTATGCTATAACGCTTTTATATTATCGATATTTTTTTACATATTGATGAAAGATATAGTCGATTTGCAGGTGAGAATGGGTGACCTGTTTGGGTTTTCTTTGGTGTTTCTTGTGCCTTATGTACATCGTGGTTTGGCTGAGGTTGTAGGTAAAAAATATGCTTACATTATATTATATTCGTTTTTCTTGATACATCTGTTTAAGTATACCTTGTACGATAAAATGCTTATTTTTTAATCGGTGAGCTCCCTTTTTATATTTTTATGGTGCTGTTTTGTGCGTATGGTAAATGATTATATTGATATATTGTTGTCTACTTATAATGGGGGGAAATATTTAGAGCAGCAAATAGATTCTATTTTTGAACAGAAATGTACTCACTGGCATTTAATCATTCGTGATGATGGATCAACGGATAATACACGGCAAATCCTGTCTGAATATACGCAGACTTATCCTGATAAAATACACTTAATAGATGATTCTTTTGGTCAACTAGGTCCTTCTGCTTCGTTTGGTCAATTATTGTATTATAGTGATGCTTCTTATGTGGCATTTTGTGATCAGGATGATATCTGGTTACCTGATAAGTTATTACTTTTACTGAAACATATTCAGTGTGTAGAAAAAAGAAGTAGAAAGGATATTCCAATTCTAATTCATTCTGATTTAGAGATTGTCGATGAAAATTTATGTAAACTTTCTGATTCGTTCTGGAAATACCAGAATATAAATCCTTATAAAATGCAATCGTTAGAAAGGTTGTTGACACAAAATTGTGTGACTGGTTGTGCGATGTTGATAAACCGGGCACTTGTAAAGAAAGCCTTACCATTTCCTGAGAAGATAATTATGCATGACTGGTGGTGCGCACTATTAGCTTCATCGCTAGGACATATTGAGTGCATAAATACTCAAACAGTTAAATATAGACAGCATTCGTGTAATGATACAGGTGCAAAAAAATGGAATTTTCGTTTTATTGTAACGGCAATGTTTAATCAGCGAAAACAATATCATAAAAGTTTATTAAAAACGTGTGGACAGGCGCAAGCACTTCTTAATACCGGTGAGCTGAATAAGAAAGATACTATTATTGTAACGAGATATGTAGATTTTTTTACTTATGGCTGGTTTCGACGACGTTTTGTATTGATGCGTATGGGTTTTTTTAAGTATGGTTTGATACGGAATTTGGCAATGCTGCTTTGGTTTTAGTGTAAGCGCCAACAAATCAGCCTATGCCGCTTGAACTGTCGTCTCCATCTGAGTTTTAGCATTCCAGGGAGCAGTGCCTCCAGTTTTTCCACGCTGTCTGCAGTCGCGATAGGCTGTAGCACATGCTGGATATAGGCAAAAGGTTCAATCCATTGGCCCTGGCCGCTTCAATCCGGCTGTAGCAGGTGGTGCTTACATAATAAATTAATAGATGTGCTCTTAAGCTAATGCAATACACAAAATATCAGATTTATTTATCAGTATGAAACATAATCCATTTTTATTGGTGTGCCCCACGCTTAATCCTGGAGAATGCTTTAATGACTGGTCAGCCGCGTTGATATCACAAACGCATCAACCTGGTGAAGTACTTATTATCGACTCGGGTTCCTCGGATGCGACACAGAAAAAGGCAATTGATGCTGGATTCACTGTCAAAAAAATTCAAGAATCTCAATTTAATCATGGTGGAACCCGTCAGTGGGCAATTGATGAATCTGAGGGATATGAGCTAGTTGTTTTTTTAACCCAGGATGCCATTTTATCATCAGCAGACTCACTCAGTAATATTATTCATTACTTTGAAGACAAAAATGTTGCGGCTGTTTGCGGTAGGCAACTTCCCAGAAAAGTGGCCAAGCCCATCGAAGCGCATGCGAGATTTTTTAACTATCCCTCACAATCTTATGTGCGTTCTATTGATGATGTTAAAACTTTTGGTTTAAAAACCACTTTTATTTCTAATTCTTTTGCGGCTTACAGAATTTCTGCATTAAATAAAGTGGTTGGTTTTCCTGACAATGTTATTTTTGGTGAGGATATGTATGTGGCGGCGAAAATGCTCAAGGCCGGTTATAAAATAGCCTATGCCGCTGACGCCTGTGTTTATCATTCGCATGATTATACTCTATTACAGGAGTTTCGTCGTTATTTCGATATGGGTGTGTTTCATGCGAGTGAGCCGTGGTTGCGTAAGGATTTTGGTGCGGCTGAAGGTGAAGGACTGAAATTTGTGCGTTCTGAGTTCAGTTATCTGATAAAGCATGCTTTCTGGCTGATTCCTGAAGCGATATTAAGGAAAGTGTTTGGTTACATTGGTTTTCGACTGGGATTACTAGAGAAGCATTTGCCTTTTTGGTTAAAAAGGCGATTAGTGATGAATAAGGGTTTTTTTAAACAGAAACAGGGGATGAATAAAAAAATATTATTTTTATCGCCATTTTTTTATCCCGAGAAAATATCAACAGGAAAGTATAATTCTTTTCTGGTGGGAAAATTACTTGAGAGCAATTATGATGTTGATGTGGTTGCGTTTCATCCTTTTTACCCTGACTGGGTGATAAGTAAAAATGAAGAGTCTTTTAAAGAGGCTGAAATTTATCGTTATGGAAAGAATGTGCGTTTCCCTAAATCGCAGATTCTTCGGCGAATTATTCTTGAATTAACTTATGCATATTATGTGAGTAAACACTTATTTAGCCACAAAAAAGAATACGATATTGTTATATCTGTTTTTCCGCCTGTTTTATTTATGTTTGTCGCTAATATTTTTCTTAAAAAAGTATTGAAGGTGGGTATTGTTCATGATGTGCAGGGTATTATGGCTAATACTGAAAAATCTTTTTCACGTCGTGCCGCAGCTTTCCTGATGGGGCGGGTTGAAAAAAATATTTATAAAAAATGCGATAGGCTGATCTGTCTGTCTTATTCCATGAAAGATGAGATTCTTAAGAGATATATGGTTGATGAAGACAAATGTGAAGTTTTTTATCCATTTGTTTCGTTGTCAGAAAAGAAGGATAACGTGGGTTCAGGCTGTCTGGATGACATATTTGAGGATGGGTTTCAACATATTGTTTATTCAGGCGCTTTGGGGGAAAAGCAACAGCCTTACGATTTATATAATTTTTTTCAGAAACTGGCAGTATCGTTATCATCAATTAAATGTCATATCTTTTCCCAAGGCCCAATATTTACTGAGTTAGTCAGCCAGGCTAATATTTCTTCGAATAATAAGGTGATGTTTCATGACCTGGTGTCTGAAAGTGACGTGTCGGAGGTATTTGCTCGCTCAACCGTTCAGGTGATTCCTCAGTCACCCGGTACAGGTGCAGGGGCGTTTCCATCTAAACTACCCAATTTATTGGCTCATGGCGTGCCTGTTTTTGCTATTTGTGATGAGGGTAGTGAACTGGATCGGGTGTTAAGAAAGGTGAGAGCAGGTAAATCTATTGACTCATGGGATAGTCAGCAGATGATTGGTGAAATGCAGGAATTTATTGAGTCACTTAAAAATACAAGCCACCAGTTAATTTATCTGGATAACAAAAATACAATTTTAAAGGAATTTGATGTGGATCAATTTATCAGTCGGTTACCCTGATAGTTCCCCGTTTCTGTTGTTTCTGCGCGGCTACTGGCTACG
>VAOZ01085351.1_pt1 | contig 14071 bp, 13 predicted proteins | sample 3394041 | NCBI WGS metagenome assembly VAOZ01 (sample SAMN08290431, study PRJNA428436) | hydrothermal vent metagenome | isolation source: Deep-sea hydrothermal vent chimney | place: Indian Ocean: Southwest Indian Ridge
GCAAAAGTTGCGAATAGCCACTGTTTATTTAAAACTTTTGCAACGTAGAAAAAGCGTGAAAGAACAAGTCGAAACCGTTAGGTTATTTCGTTTCAATCCCTAAATTGAATTAAGGGAGGAGAGAACCAGCCTCTTCTCCCTTTATAGAATCCGGACTTGAGAAGTTCATACAGCTGGCATTGAGTTTAATCTTTAAAAAATAAAACTATGAAAGAAATTAAAGCTTACGTTAGAAAAGAACAGGCAGAGATTGTGATCCGAAAACTCGAAAGGGCCGGCGTTACAGGAATGACTGTCCTTGATGCAAATGCCTTATCACAATGGGCGGACACCGAATTTTTTAGTTATTCAATTGACCTGGTTCAGAAATATTCCACTGTCGTAAAAATAGAACTGATTTGTGCTGCAAATCAAGTGGGGACTCTAATAGAAGTGATTAAAGAATTTGGCTATACAGGGAAAAGTGGTGATGGCTGGATTTTTGTTTCAAATGTTGAGAAAGCTATCCGGATCAGGACGGGCGAAGAGAATATTATCAACTAATCGTGTTCTCTTCGGAGAGTGCGGCTATCAGACTGTTTCATAGCTTTGTATCGAGCCGTGGGATGTGCTTTGTCAGAATTTTCTATTGGCAATAAAATTGTTGCAAACAAGTTTTAGTCAAATAACCCGGCAACTTGTATGTCGGAAAAGATAAACTGCCTGTCTCTATATGAAAAGGGATGGGCTTTTTCGGCTTTATCATCCTGGCTAAGCCTGCTTCTTCAAACAGTGTGGATACTTAAAAAAAAACTGTTTTTAAAAACATATAAGTTTTTGCTATAATTATGTAACATGTAGTCTTTGCCGGCGTATTACTTTTGTGCCATATTTATAAAGTATTGTTCAACATTAAAAGATAAAGTCATGAGTTACTATTTCACAAAAATATTAGAAGGAGTTTCTTTTGAAGAAGCCATTGATCGCACAAAATCAGCTTTGAAAAAAGAAGGCTTTGGCGTGATTGCCGAAATTGATTTTCAAAAAACATTAAAAGAAAAGTTAGACGTGGATTTCAGAAAGTACATGGTTTTGGAAGCCTGCAATCCACCTTATGCTTTAAAGTCCCTAACGGCCGATGACAAAATCGGCACAATGCTTCCCTGTAACTTTATTGTTCAGAAAAACGGTGATAAGGTAGAGGTGAGCTCTATTGATCCCATTGCCGCAATGGCGAAAGTTGATAATGCAGAGATGAAGGACATTGCCTTGGAAATCAGTGAAAAACTGAAGCGGGTAGTTGCATCTTTGTAAAAATATTGTCCCCGATTCCCGTAAGGAGTTTGCTTTGATACAGAATACTGTTCAGGAGCAGGCTCCTTTTTATTTGCATTGTATCTTTAATTTAAACAATATTTCCATGACCTCTTTCTTGTTGCCAATGAAAATAGAATCAAAAAAACATATAAGTCTTTCCCATAATTGTGTAATGCCTAAAATACTGTTTGATACTATGTTTGTAGAAAATTTAAAGCTATGAAAAATTATCTGAATACGGTTCGATTTCAATCGGGAAAGGTTATTTCCGGAGAATATGAAAATAATATACTACAAAAGTTAAATGGATTAGAAGGGGTTGAAGGCCTGCATTTGGGGCTGGATTTTGTGGAGGTCGATTACTATCCGCAACTGGCATCCCCCGACTCACTCAGAAAAGCCTTATCAAGGGCTTCATTCGATTTTCATAAGTTACCGGCCACGCGTAGTCGCGGGATACTTACTAACCTGATTTCAAACCTCGCAAAAGAAAATAAAAAGACACCGGGAAGAACCGGAGGGAAAGGCCACTCCTGCTGCTGTGGATAAAAAAATATAAACCAAAAGAAATTAAGCCATGTTACTTAAACTGATCATTCTCACCCTTTTCATTTTTGCTGTTGATACGCTGGCATTAAACTATTCGAGGATTTGGAAAAATTCAGCTGAAAGTTTAGATGAGGATAATTCCAATTTGGACAACAACTTCAACCATGCTACTCATTGCGTTGATAAATCGATGAGTTGCACATTCGTTGGAAAGAGATAAATGTTAAATATACCATATATTTACAATCTTTTTACCTGCCATGGTTTTGCTCTTTCAGGGGAAAGTATAGATATTAAAATTAAATAAAATAATAACCAATTAAAAATTAAAGTCATGATGAATTTTGGAAATATGGGATGGGGAATGGGTTACTGGTGGATAGGAGGCCTGATAATGTTGGCTCTCTTTGTCTGGTTCCTGTATATCCTCTTCGGCAGAGATTCTGTTAAAAACCGGTTTTATACGGAAACGGCCCGCAATATTCTGTCAAAAAGATATGCCAGCGGCGAAATTACTAAAGAAGAATACACCAGCATTTTAAAGGATATTTAAAAAATCGTTGGTATTATTTTCCTGCAAAACTGCCGGATTAATAAGTTTCAAAACATACAATAGATAAACAAATTATGAATACACATTCAAAATCAAATAAAAAAAGGGAGACGGGAAATACAGATTATTACTGCCCCATGCACTGCGAAGGTGACAAAACCTACGATCAGCCGGGTGATTGCCCGGTTTGTGGTATGCATTTGGTTCCTGTGGGATCCAAAGGAGCGCATAGTGAACACAGCCATGCCCCGGCATCTCACAAGCACGCACATCACGAACATGACCATACCCACGAAATGAAGGATATGGCACATTCGTCAACAGCTTCAGATTCCGGAAAATATTACTGTTCCATGCGTTGTGAGGGTGACAAAACCTACGATCAGCCGGGCGAATGCCCTGTTTGCGGCATGCACCTCGTAAAAGAGGTAAGTCTGAAAAGCAAGAAGCAGGTAGTCTATTCCTGCCCCATGCATCCCGAAGTAAAAAGTGACAAACCAGGTTCCTGCCCAAAATGCGGGATGGATCTGGTTTCGGAAAAAGGAGGTGAGAAAAGTGAAGAGGAAATAGCCTATAAAAAAATGGCCAACCGTTTTTGGTTTGCCCTGGCTCTTTCCGTACCCGTTCTCATCATTTCCATGTCCGATTATGTTTCTTTTCTGGATTTCACAAAAATAGCGCCCGAAATTGTTTGGCGATGGATTCAGTTTATTTTGACAATTCCCGTAGTCTTTTATTCGAGCGGGGAATTTTTTGTGCGGGGCTGGAATTCGATACGAAGATGGTCGCCAAACATGTGGACTCTCATCTCTCTCGGTGTGGGAGCTGCTTTCCTGTTTAGTGTGTTGGGAATGTTTTTCCCGGAATTCTTCCCTTCCCAATTTAAGGATGCCAACAATTATGTTCACCTCTATTTTGAAGCGGCAGCATTTATCCTTACGTTGGTATTGCTGGGTCAGGTTTTGGAATTACGTGCCCACAGCAAAACCAACACAGCCATAAAAGCGTTGCTCAATCTCGTTCCTCCCATAGCAAGGGTAATTCGCAACGGAAAAGAACAGGAAATTCCGGTTGAGGAAGTGATGGCTGATGATATCTTACAAATACGTCCCGGTGAGAAAATCCCTGTGGATGGTATCCTCTACGAGGGAAGCGCCGTAGTGGATGAGGGGATGATAACCGGTGAATCAATTCCTACCGAAAAGGTCAAGGGAGATAAGGTTATCGGCGGAACGGTTAACGGACGCACTGCTTTTAAGATGAAAGCCGAAAAGGTAGGTTCTGATACATTGCTTGCGCAAATCATTGAAATGGTGAACAAAGCCAGTCGCTCAAGGGCGCCTATCCAAAAGCTGGCCGACACAGTGGCGAAATATTTTGTGCAGGTGGTGATTTCGATTGCTATTCTAACCTTTATTGTTTGGTTTTTCTGGGGGCCTGAACCGGCACTGGTGTATGCCTTTGTGAATGCTATTGCAGTGCTGGTAATTGCCTGCCCCTGTGCGCTGGGCCTTGCGACCCCCATGTCTATTATGGTGGGTACCGGGCGGGCAGCCCAATCGGGTGTGCTGGTGAAAGATGCGGGTGCTATTGAAGAAATGAATAAGATAGATACGGTTATTGTGGACAAAACAGGTACCCTTACCATAGGGAAGCCCACTTTGAGATCCTATGTTTCTTTCAATAATAAAAAGAATGATGAAATTTTGCAACTCGCTGCTTCGGTTGACAAGAACAGCGAACATCCTGTGGCTGAATCCATAGTGAAAGGAACCCAGGCTAAAAATATCCCTCTTTTGGAAGTGGATGATTTTGAGGCGATTACAGGAATGGGCGTTCAGGCAAAACTAAACGGAAAGAAAATCGGACTGGGAAACTTGCGTCTAATTGAATTTTTTGGGGCAGAGCTTTCAGGAGAGAATAGAAAACTCGCTAAAAAATGGCAGCAGTCCGGACAGACGGTTATGTTCCTGATTATTGATAAGACTGTGGAAGGAATGGTGAGTGTAGCCGACAAAATCAAGGAGACTTCTGCGGCAGCCATAAAGTCGTTGCACAAAGCCGGTCTCACTGTGATAATGCTTACCGGAGATAATGAATATACAGCAAAAGCCATCGCTGCCGAAATGGGTATCGATTCCTATCAGGCCGATAGCCTGCCGGAAGATAAATACAATAAGGTAAAAGAATTACAGGAACAAGGACATATTGTTGCCATGGCCGGAGATGGTATTAACGATGCCCCGGCGTTGGCATTGGCTAATATAGGCATTGCTATGGGTACCGGTACTGACATTGCCATGCAAAGTGCTGAGATTACCCTGGTGAAAGGCGATTTGAATGGAATTGTAAGGGCACACGACCTGAGCAGGAAGGTGATGCGGAATATAAAGCAAAACCTGTTTTTTGCCTTTATTTATAATACTCTTGGGATTCCAATTGCTGCCGGTGCGCTCTATCCCGTATTTGGAATTCTTTTGAGCCCTATCATTGCAGCAGCAGCCATGAGTTTTAGCTCGGTTTCGGTGATATCTAATGCTTTGAGACTTAGAAATCAATAGTTTATGAATCATTAAAATATGCAAAAATGCTTAAAACAGGTTTAATCATTTTGGTAGTTACATTATTCGTGGGAGTTTCTGTGTTTCTTTACGTAGCGGCTAAAAAAACTACAAACACAAACGATCGGGGTGTTGCGTATGCTCAATCAAATGGGAAAGGTGATATAGATTTTTCCAATGGATCTCAAATTTATCAGGAAAAGTGTGTAAGTTGTCATCAGGTGAACGGAATGGGAGTTTCGGGCGTTTTCCCGCCGTTAAAAGGTTCAGACTTTTTAAAAAATAAAACCAAAAAACGATTGATTGAACAAGTGATGAACGGATCAAACGAAAGACTTGTTGTGAATGGTGAAAAATATGCCACCCCGATGCCACCCCGTGTGAATAATAAATCCGATGCCATTGCGGTTGTTAATTACGTCCTAAACTCCTGGGGAAATCATTATGGTGTTGCAACATTACCGGATGCAAAGGGAATAAAAAAATCAAATGCAAACAGGCATTCCATGATGGGAGGAGGCTGCGTAATGCGTTAAGATTAAACAATCACTAAACGAAAATAAAATTGAAAAAGATTCGCTTGCTTAGCCTAACCCGGCAAATAAACAGAAAACTTCACAGGATGGGAATGGGCATTCCCATTAAGTAATTCAAAAATAAGTAGAATGCGAAAATTTATTGTCAATTAATATTTCAAACTAATTAAAAATTTATAAAGATGAAAAAGCGAATGATAACAGTGATGGCAATGGTCGTCTTTTCCTTTACAGGAATCGCCTTTGCCGAAAGCGGTATGGCTCTCCCGGAAAACTTGTCCGTGGAATCTGTATCCTTCACGGGATCAACGATTATGCATCCTGATTCCACCGTCAAGAAAAATGACGGGATGATGACAAAAAAGAAGGGAATGGAGGGCGAAATGGGACAAATGCATAATATGCAGATGATGTCTCACGACAGTACCCGGCAGGCTACAATGATGCAAATGCACGCTATAATGATGAAGATGAAGCAAATGATGAAGGATAGTAAAATGGCCAATGGAAAAGGAATGATGGATAAACACCAGAAAAAAAAGATGTTTGCCATGATGAAAAAGATGATGCCTAAAGATAAGGCTCAAAGAGCCAGAATGATGCAGATGAACATGATGATGATGGAGATGATGAAGAGCTGTAATATGGCGAAAGGAAAGTCGATGATGTCAGGACAAAAGGCAGAGATGAAGGCCAATATGATGCAAATGATGCCTAAAGACAGTACCCAACGGGCTAAAATGATGCAGATGATGCCTAAAGACAGCACCCAACGAGCCAATATGATGCAAATGCATGGCATGATGCAAAAGATGATGCAACAAATGGCAGAGAAGGATAAGACAAAGCATAAGTATAATTAGCCGTCTTTTATAAATCCAATTTTAGCCTGATTAATTCACAGATTGATCTATTGCGAAGCCAAACTGCTTTGATTAAAGGCAATGCTCGATTTCCGATTCTCGAAATAGATAGGTTATTTCATAACAATCCCTAAGGCTATTGCTGCGAGACGAAAATCTGCGCTTACCTTTACTCTTCGTATATTGACTTCTCATAACGAAAAACTTATGAATTATTCAGGTTAGGAAAAATATCCCGGGATAATGAATTTCTCAAAAAATTTTTCCAAAAAAACAGAGCCAGAGAAGTTTCCGTTTTAACTTCTTTGGCTCTGTTTTTCTCTATATAAAATTTTCGGAAAATTCTCATGTCAAAAATATTTAAGCCTGAATTATGGTTGATAAAGAGCGACTATTCAACATATTCGTCGGCCAAATTCAAAAAAAATACCTTCCTGACGTATATTTGAAATAGTACAAGGGATTGGTTTTATAACTCAAATTTTGAATGGCCCAATTTCGGGAAAGCCGACACATGACCCGCCCGACTTTGCAAGTCGGGATACTGAGTCTCCCGGCTTTTGTGGGAACTACTGGATTCGAACCAGTGACCCTCTGCTTGTAAGGCAGATGCTCTGAACCAACTGAGCTAAGCTCCCCTTTCGGGATTTGAGGGTGCAAATATACACGGATATCTTTAACGACTAACACCTTTCTCTTTTTTTCATCCCATATCGTATATTTATCTTTTCTTAGCTTTGCAGCATAACTCTAAAAAAATTGAAGCGCCTGAAAATAAGCATATTCATTTTATTTATCCTCCTTCTTGCCGGGATGTATTCCTGTTCTGTGAAGAAGTTTATTCCGGATGGTAATTATCTTGTCAACAAGAGCAGGATACAGCTAAATGACAAGTCATACCCTGAAATAAAAATAGGTGAAATCAAACCATACATTCAACCTAAACGTAATAAGAAAATGTTGTTTTGGCATGTAAAGCTTTGGCAATATTATCAAAATGAGAAAAAGCATACCATGTTTAGTGCCTGGCGAAACAAAAAGTTTGGGGAACAACCCGTCTATTTTTATAAAGAAGATGTGGCAAGGAATGCACTCAACATGGAGAAGTATCTTGCTGATATTGGCTTTTTTCATTCCAAAGTGAAATATTCTCTTCAGTTTCTGAGAAAGAAGAAATTAATTAACGTGGTTTATCAGGTTAACCCTGCTAAACCTTATCGCTACGACTCGGTCAGGATTGTTATTGAAGATTCCACTTTAAGACCTTTTTTAAGGAATCAGGAAGAAGCCGGTTTGTTGAAGAAAGGGAGTGTTTATAACGCATATACTATGGATAATGAGCGTGACAGAATTACCAAATTACTTAGAAATGAAGGTTATTATTATTTCAACAGAAATTACATTCAATTTTTGGTAGATACAAATTTTCGGCAGCATGTTGCCAGCGTAAAGGTGGACATCAGGCTTAGAGAGGTAGCCGATGAAAATCATCCGGGAAGAATGAAACAACTTCCGCATATTCGATATTTCCTGGATACCATTGACATCTTTCCCGATTATGACCCCATGAAACCCTATAAATACACGCTGGTTGATCATATTATAAAGTTTCCGAAAGATACTACGGCATATCATTACAATTACCTTCGCGGGCCACACAAGCGTTTTGCGTTGGTAACTTTTGACAATGCGATTCATCTTAAGCCCGGGACACCCTATTCCGATAAGGCTGTGAAGGAGACTTACCAGCCATTGTTTAATTATAAGATTTTGAAGACAACCAACATTAGTTTTGAACCTATTGAAAAGGCTGAAGCAGACACCGGCAGTGTCGGCTATTTAAATGCCCGGATTCAGATGCAGACAGGAAAGTTGAATAATATCTCCGTTGAAGCTGTGGGGACAAATTCAAGTGGTGACTTAGGTGTGAATGGGATTCTCTCATTCACCAACAAGAATATTTTCCACAGGGGAGAAGTTTTTAGTCTGCGATTTAATGGTGGTTTTGAAGCACAACATCTTGGTAAGCTTCCTTCCGATTCAACTATCACCCCATCCAGGGGAAACGGCCTTTTTAATACATTTGAAGCGGGAGTGAATGCTTCGGTAATCTTTCCTATGACACTCTTCCCGTTCAGGAAATACCGGGTATCAGATATGGCTGAAACACGTCTCGGAGTAGGATACAGCTATAATATCAGACCCTATTACTCGCAGAATATCAGTAACATAGAATTCAGCTATTCATGGAAGCAGGGGAAGCATCTTAAACACATGCTAACGCCCGTCAACCTGAACTATGTTAAGGTTAACCCAACACCTGAATTTCGTAAAATTCTTGAGCAGGAGACTAATCAGCAACTCAAAGAGCAGTATTCAGACCACATGATTGCCGGTTTACGTTACAGCGTTATTTTCAATAACCAGAAACCGCACCGGGCGGGAAATTTTAATTATGTGCGCCTTGATATGGAAACATCCGGGAATATGCTTCGTGCCATGAACGGCCTTTTTGGTGGGACAAAAGACACGTTGGGTAACTTCATACTTTTCGGGGTTCCGTATTCCCAGTATTTCCGCTTTAATCTGGATTACAGGCACTATATTCATTTTGATAATCAGGGAAAAGCACTGGTTTTCCGTGGGTTGGCCGGTATGGTGATTCCTTACCTGAATTCTACGGTCGTTCCTTACGAAAAAGGTTTCTTTGCCGGAGGAGCCAATGGAATGCGGGCATGGCGTTTCCGTACCCTTGGGCCTGGTGCATATAACGGAACGGGCGACTATGAAAGAGTTGGTGATATCCAACTGGAGGCTAACGTGGAATACCGTTTTCCTGTTGTTGGTTTTTTAAAAGGAGCTTTTTTTATGGATGCCGGTAATATCTGGAACCTGAAGGCTACCAATACTTTCCCGGGCGGAAAATTTGCATGGAACACTTTTGCCAAAGAAATAGCTCTTGATGCCGGTCTTGGCATACGGCTGGACTTTTCTTTTTTCATCTTCCGGCTCGACTTCGCCATACCGCTTCAGGATCCCGCTTATCCTCTTGGCAAACGCTGGCGTTTTGATTCACTTCAGTGGAGAGATATTGTCATTAACTTTGGTATCGGTTACCCTTTCTAACGGTCTCTACTATGAACATTGAACAGGAAATAACAGGTATCCGCCGCCATTTTGGTCATCCGCCTACAGACGACCAGCAGATAGCCATGCGGCATCTCGCTGCTTTTGGTATCAGCTCCAAAAACAACCCCATGTATTTATTGAAAGGATACGCCGGCACGGGCAAAACCAGTCTTATCAGTGCTTTTGTTAACCTGCTTAATGAAACCGGCCGAAAGTTTGTTCTGATGGCTCCCACCGGCAGGGCAGCAAAAGTGCTGGCACAATACACCGGCTTTAGATCCTACACTATTCATCGGCGTATTTATCGCTCTGATACCGATAAAGATGGCCGGAAGAAACTTATTCTGTCTCAAAACAAAATGAGCAATACGGTTTTTATTGTTGACGAAGCTTCCATGATTAGTGATTACTCTCTCGACAAAAATATGATGGCGGCGGCTGGTAGCTTACTGGATGATTTGATGCAGTTTGTCTTTACCCAAAGCGGGAACAAGCTACTGCTGGTAGGCGATACGGCACAGCTTCCACCCGTGGGTCTGAATATCAGCCCGGCATTGGATGAGGAGTATTTGCGCGGCGCCTATAACCTTACAGCCTTTTCCTTTGAAATACGTGAGGTTATGCGGCAGGCTTTGGACTCAGGTATTTTGAAATCGGCAACTTTCCTGCGTCATAAAATTGAAGTAGATAGCGCTAATCCACCCTTTTTTATGCGACAGAATTTTGAGCAGGATGTCCGCATTATCGAGGATGGTTATATGCTGGAGGATTTAATGCAAACTGCTTTTTCAGGGAGCGAAGATACCGGCAGCATAGTGGTTACCCGGAGTAACAAAAGTGCCAATCTCTATAACCGGCAAATCCGTGGCAGGATACAACTTAGAGAATCGATTCTGGAAGCAGGCGATAAAATTATGGTGGTTAAAAATAATTATTTCTGGCTCTCGCCAGATTCTAAAGCTGATTTTATAGCCAATGGCGACATGGCGCAAGTTGTGCGTGTAAATCAAGAGGAGGAGCTCTATGGTTTCAGGTTTGCTGAAGCTGAGATCCGGCTGCCCGACTATCCGGAGGAAAAAGAACTTACCGTGAAACTGTTGATAGATACACTCGATGCTCCTGGTCCTGATATACCGGGAGAGGAACAACGTCGGCTTTTTGATGAGGTGGAGAAAGATTATATGGCTATACCACAACGTCGAAAACGGCTGGCGGCCATAAAAAAAGACCCCTATTTCAATGCCCTCCATATAAAATATGCTTATGCCATAACCTGCCATAAAACGCAGGGCGGACAGTGGCCGGTTGTCTTTATTGATCAGGGATATATGAATGAGGATCAACTGGGTAAAGAGTATATGCGTTGGCTTTATACTGCTTTTACCAGAGCCACTAAAAGGGTTTATCTGATGAACTTTAATACTGAATTTTTTGGTTAGCCCAGTTCTTTCTCTAACCAGGGCAGTAAGCGTTGGCCGGCTTTCTCGCCAGCTTTAATGATGTTTTCGGCTTCTTTAAAATCGGCCCATGAGATATCGCCAAGACGACAAGAGACAACTTTATCAGCGTTGCCGACTTTTAGCTTGGTGAGATGATAGTTACGGATGTTTTCAGCCCGTTGCATAATGTCAAGTCCACTGCTTAAATCGACTTTGTCTCTGATAGAACGGCTAACATCAACACCTATAATTAGCTCGTTGTTAGTCTTCCTGAAATACTGCGTAGGAACGAGGTTGGAAACACCTCCATCCACCAGCAGGTATTTTCCCCATTTTACCGGAGGCAGGTATCCGGGAATAGAAGAGCTGGCACGAACGGCAAGACGCATACTCCCTTTTTTTAGTAATACTTCCTTTCCGCTAATCAGGTCGCTGGCGATGGCAAAGAAGGGTATAAAGAGCTTTTCGATAGGATGATCAGGATAGTTCCGGTAAGCTTTTTCAACAAGTTCTTCTTCATAAATGCTGGGGTTAGCCAATGTTTTAAAAAGTGACAGCCCCACTTTGATCCGTCCCATAACCGATATGGCTTTACTTTTTAAGTCGGTACCGTTTTTGTCAATGGCGGCAAAGTCGTCAAAATTAAATCCCTCAAAAACAGGTTGCTCAATAAAATGATAGGCAAGTTCTTCTACTGCTTCCGCATTCTGGTAGAGCGCATAACCGGCACCTACCATAGCTCCCATACTGCATCCGGAAATACGGGCAATGGGAATCTTCTCTTTTTCGATAACGCGTAGAAAACCGATGTGTGCGAGTCCGCGTGCTCCACCACCACCCAGTGCAATGGCAAGTTTTTTCAAAGCTTTATTTTTTTCAAAAATACAATATATGTGAAATTCAAATTGTCTTAAAAGTATCCATTTTTATTATTCAATTTATTTTCTACTTTTACCGCTATCATAAACAAATTTATCTATGTCAGAAAATTATTTAAAAAAATATCCCAATGCAGAAGGGTATTTTGGTGCTTATGGCGGAGCTTTCTTACCTCCCCATCTGGAACAGGAAATGAAAAACATTACTGATGCGTATTTTGCTATCAGTAAATCTCACAGCTTTATTTCGGAGCTCAGAAGTATCCGGAAACATTATCAGGGACGGCCTACGCCTGTTTATTTTTGTAATCGTTTGTCGGAGAAATACGGCGGTCGTATTTATCTGAAAAGAGAAGACCTGAATCATTCGGGAGCACATAAGCTTAACCATTGTATGGGCGAGGCGTTGCTGGCAAGATACATGGGCAAGAAAAAGCTTATTGCCGAAACGGGTGCCGGGCAGCATGGCGTGGCGTTGGCAACGGCAGCAGCTTATTTCGGCATGGAGTGTGAAATACACATGGGTGAAGTGGACATGGTCAAGGAACATCCAAATGTGGTACGTATGGAAATTCTTGGAGCAAAAGTGATCCCGGTTTCGCACGGCTTAAAGACTTTGAAAGAGGCGGTTGACTCCGCTTTTGACGCTTATGTCGGGGATAGCGATAATTCTCTTTATTGTATCGGCTCGGTGGTTGGGCCGCATCCGTTTCCGATGATGGTACGTGATTTTCAGCATGTTGTGGGTGTGGAAGCCAGAGAACAGTTTTACGATATGACCGGTGAACTACCCGATAACCTCGTGGCCTGTGTGGGAGGTGGAAGTAATGCCATGGGGCTGTTTTCGGGTTTTATCGAAGATGATGAATGTACTTTATATGGCGTGGAACCAGCCGGGCGTTCTTTTAAAACGGGTGACCATGCAGCGACTATGACGTATGGTAAACCGGGTATGATTCATGGTTTTAAATGTTATCTCCTGCAGGATAAAGAAGGAAATCCTTCTCCCGTCTATTCGGTTGCCAGCGGTCTGGATTATCCGGGCGTGGGGCCTGAGCACAGTATGCTTAAAGATATGAAACGGGTGAAATATGTAACGATAAATGACAAGGAAGCTATCAATGCTTTTTATGAGTTAAGCCGTCTTGAAGGAATTATACCTGCCCTTGAAAGTGCTCATGCTATGGCTTATGCCGTCAAACTGGCGCAACAAAACAAAAGGGAATCAATCCTTGTCAACCTGAGTGGCCGCGGAGATAAAGACATTGACTTTGTGGTAGATACTTATGGCCTGCCCGGAGTAGAGAAATAGGTAAAACGAAAATTATTTTGTGGAAAGCAGCCTTTTTTAATGAAGGGGCTACTTTTTTATTTGCCCAATATCCCCGGTCTTCTCTTTTTTGTCCGCTCTACTGCCTGTTCAAATTTCCACTCTTCTATCAGGCGTTCGTTACCGGAGAGTAGAATGTCAGGAACCTTCCAACCTCTAAATTCACGCGGGCGGGTGTAAACCGGTGGTGAAACGAGGTTGTTCTGAAACGAGTCGCTCAGCGCCGAAACTTCGTTGCCGAGCACTCCCGGAAGCAGCCTTACCAAACTGTCGGTGATGACTGCTGCCGCCAATTCTCCACCCGACAAAACGTAATTACCAATGGAAATCTCCCGGGTGATAAAGTGTTCTCGAATGCGCTCGTCGATACCTTTGTAATGGCCGCAAAGCAACATTAGATTTTTGTAAACGGACAGCCGGTTTGCCATAGGCTGGTTCAGCAGTTCCCCATCGGGACTGGTGTAAATAATTTCGTCGTAATCACGTTCGCTTTTCAGTTTTTCAATGATTTTGGCTATTGGCTCAATCATCATCACCATACCGGCACCACCGGAAAAGGCGTAATCGTCCACTTTGTGATGCTTGTCAGTAGTGTAATCGCGCAACTGATGCAGGTGAATTTCGACTAGCTTTTTGTCCTGCGCACGTTGGACAATCGAATGGCTGAATGGGCCTTCAAACATCTCCGGAAAAATGGTAATAATGTCGATACGCATACTGCAAAAGTACAAAAATGAAAGATGTAGCAGGGAAGTGATTTCGTTCTTGTTTCGTTAGGCGCACATGTTGGGCATCTTCAAGCGTTGGACGTTGAAACGGTGAGGTTGGATTATACTTCTTCAAGCGTGGACGCTCATATCTTTGCAAAATAATTAAAAAGGCTACTTTTAGCAAATACAATAGTTGAAACTAAAGGTGGTAAACTGAGTGGACGCAA
>VAOZ01030972.1_pt1 | contig 14052 bp, 11 predicted proteins | sample 3394041 | NCBI WGS metagenome assembly VAOZ01 (sample SAMN08290431, study PRJNA428436) | hydrothermal vent metagenome | isolation source: Deep-sea hydrothermal vent chimney | place: Indian Ocean: Southwest Indian Ridge
ATCGATCGGCCGATATCTTCATGACTCGCACACACCAGGAATGGGGCGATCTTATGAAAGGATCGGATGTTTGCTCCCCCCTGACACGCCCAAGCCTCTAGGAACCTGTCGGGCTTGGGGGAGTCGTATCGAAGGGGATGAAAAATTGAGGACAGTCTTTTGATATTTTGAGGTGAATAGTGGTTCTATTTAACGATAAGGGCCGGAAGAATGGACCGATTTTCCACCGCCACAGTAAATTCTTCCCCAATCTGACAGGCTCGTAGTGACTCCCATAGCGACGACATCCTGCGCAACTGGAGTGTTGCACCCGAACGGGTGGAGCATCTGAAGCAGAATGGCACCCTACAGAAAACCTGGCCGCACATCTTGGCCACCATGAAAAACTATCAACTGGAGAACCCCCATTATGTCGATTGATTTTCGCTCATCCTGGATGAATGAGGAACTGTATCTGTACCGGGAAAGTGTGGCCCGCTTCGTTGAACAGGAAATGCTCCCCGGCGATGAGGAAGCGCGCAAGCGTGGCCATGTTGGCCACGCCTTGTGGCGTAAGGCCGGTGAGTTGGGCGTGCTGTGTTCAGATATCTCCGAACAATATGGCGGTGCCGGCGGTGATTTCCGCCATGAGGCGGTGCTGGTCGAAGAAATGAGTAAGCGCGGTCTGGCCGGTATGAGTACCGCAGTGCATAGTATCGTCGCACACTATTTTTACAACCATGGTACTGAGGAGCAGAAGCAGCGCTACCTGCCAGCCATGGCCCGCGGCGAGTGCGTGGGCGCAATCGCCATGACCGAGCCCGCAGCCGGCTCGGATCTACAGAACATCCGTACGCGCGCCCAACGCGACAGTGCCGATTACGTGATCAACGGTTCCAAGACCTTCATTTCCAATGGTTATCTAGCTGACGTGGTGCTGGTAGTGGCCAAGACCGATCCCGCCCAGGGCGCGCACGGCATGTCCATCCTCATCGTCGATACCAAAAAAACCCCTGGTTTCCGCGTGGGTCGCCTATTGGATAAGATTGGTCTTAAAGCTCAGGATACGGCAGAACTTTTCTTTGACGAGGTGCGTGTGTCTGCTGATCAGTTGCTTGGTGGGCGCGAAGGCCAAGGGTTCTTCCAACTTATGTCCGACCTTCCCTATGAACGCACCCTCATTGGTGTGGGCGCCGTTGCCGCGATGGAAGGTGCTTATAAGGCCACGTTAGCCTACGTGCGTGAGCGCAAGGCGTTTGGACAAACGCTGGCAAAATTCCAAAATACTCGATTCAAGCTGGCTGAGATCGCCACCCAAGTCAAGGTCGCACATACCTTCGTTGACCGTTGCGTCGAGGATCTGGTTGCGGGCCTGTTGGATACGGCAACCGCCTCGATGGCCAAGCTGTGGGCCTCGGAAACACAGTGCCGGGTCGTTGATGATTGCCTGCAACTTTTCGGTGGCTACGGCTACATGAACGAATACCTGATAGGCCGCATGTATGTCGATGCCCGAATCCAGCGCATCTATGGCGGCACCAGCGAGATCATGAAGGAAGTGATCGCCCGGGCACTTTGATCACAGTGCAATGGCAGGTACGCAGGGCCTCAGACGATGCCGATCTTTCGCGCGATAGCTACGGCGTGGGTACGGTTATTAGCATTGAGTTTGGAATTGACATTGCGTAAGTGCGTGCGCACCGTACTGTCGGATACGAACAATTTCTCTGCGATGGCTCTATTGGAATAGCCTTCGGATAGTAATTGCAGTACCCGGTTTTCTTTGAGTGTCAGCGGCTCGAGCAGCACATTCTGTGCTGATGAAGCCACGTCGTCGGACAGGGGGTCGAAAGCTTTCAGTAGACTACGCATGTAATCGGTAAGGATAGGGTCGCTCTTGCTCGTCCTCACCACATTGGTGTAGCACAGCTTGACCACAGCCGCTGCAACGGGCCCTTCATCGACGATCAACCTCACGTAGCCTTCCAGGCTGCCCTCCCTGAGGACGTCGCGCATGATTGCCTGAGCCTTGGCCACCTCACCACCGCGATAGTGCGCCATAGCCAACAGAACCCGCAACTTCAGCGCACGGCGATGTCGCAACTCGGCCGCGGCGCGGTCGATTTCTTGCTCAAGCCCGGCATAGGCATTACGTGCGTTACCCTGCCAAACTTCCCACCGCAAGCAGCCAAGCACTCTGTCTTCCAGCTCGCTAGCAGTGAGACGTAAACGTTTGATCCGCTGCCAGAGTCCTTCATCGCCAGCGCGGTCCAGTTCTACCTTCGCTGCAGAACCGTGGCTTTGCAGCATGAATAAGCGCGCCCGCTCCAAGTGGGCGCTCGCTACTACTCGTGGTATTTGCCGAGCATGGCCGATGTACTCCAGTTCCGTCAGAATGCGTAGCGTACGGTCCACATCACCGTTGACGAAAGCGATGCGTGCCAGCATCACATCACCGAGAATCATGGGATCGGCCAGACCAACCTCCTTGACCAGCGGGACGTAGACCTGCAGTAGGCTTGACGCTTGCGTCAAATCATTGGCTTCATACAGCGCGCTAGCGTGAAATACCCCAGCCCAGGCATTGCAATTAGCATGATGACTGAACGCTGACCGTCGCCGTGTAGCCTCGACAGCCAGCCGGAAACGTGCAGCGGCTTGGCGCTGTCGGCCCTCCTGCAAGTCAATGAGCCCGTCTATTGACTCCGAATACATGCCGTTAAAAGCACTGGTGCGTGCATCCAGCGTGTCCCGCGCACCATCCAGCAGTTCGCGAGCCTTCTGACAACGACCCATAACGACGCCGAGGATAGCCATGACATTGGCCAGCATCGCGTCGGCAAAGGACGCGTCGCTGGTGCGCTCGGTCAAGGCTTCCAGGCCGCAGGCGTAGGCCTCTTCGAAACGGTCCATCATCATCAACAGAGAGGGGCGTAAAGCACGCACGTGGGCATGCAGCTCAGGCACCTTACTTTGCAGCAGACCGCTGCGGCGCAATACATCCATGGCATCATGCGGACCGCGGCTGAAACATAGCGCCCAAGCGTACGTGGCCTGCAGCATCGGATAGTCCTGCATCAAACGGGCCGGAAGTGCGTCAAACAGGCGCGCCAGCAAGCGCATCCGGCCCTCGGCGAGCAGCCTTGGGGCATGCTCGGCCAAAAGCCGCAACGCCCGCTCGAAATCCTGCCCCTCCAGGGCGTGGTCGATGGCCGGTACCGGACGCTGCTGCGATTCGTACCACGCCGATGCGGCCCGGTGCAGACGCGGCACTTCGGCCGGCATTTCCTGCATCAACCGGGTGCGAAGAAAATCAGCGAAAAGACTATGATAACGGTAGCTGCGCTCTTGATTCTCAATGGGAATCAGGAACAGGTTAGTTGTTTCCAGACGGTGCATTAACTGCTCGCACTCGGCCTCTGGTAGCAACGCCTGGCAGGCCCCCACACTCAGGTATCTCAAGATACTGGTACGCAGCAGAAAGTCTCGTACTGGTGCTGGTTGGCGGGCCAACACTTCTTCAGCGAGATAGTCGCCGACCATATGGTTGCTACCAGAAAAATGCCCAATAAACTCGGAAGGTACCTCATAGTTTTTCAACGCCAGAGACGCCAGCCATAGGGCGGTCACCCAACCTTCAGTCCTCTCGTGTATTCGGGTGATATCTTCGAGTGACAGCCGCCTTGGCAGTTTGGTACTAAAAAAATCCGCTGTCTCATCCCGTGAAAATCGCAGCTGGTCAATACTGATTTCAAGGAGCTGCCCACGCGCACGCAGACGCCCAAGTCCGATATTAGGTCGGTTACGCGAGCCAATGACTAAGAGGCCGTGTCGTGGCAGGTGATCTACTATTTCGCCCACCCAGCCGATGATGGTGGACTCCTGGATACATTCGAAATCATCCATAAACAAGGTGAAAGGTGCTGGTTCGCCAGCCAATTGGGCAATGATTGCGAGCACTCTTTCTCCGACGGGTCTGTTCACCCTCGCCACATCCTGGTTCGGATCGGTCAGCACGATGCGTGTGAGTGAGGCCTCGAAGCTGTCGAGAAAGCGTATGAAATCATTATCTGTACTGTCTAGCGTAAGCCATGCTGTGGCGACATCTTGTTCTTCGAAGCGTGCCATGCACTGGGCCATAGCAGTCGTCTTGCCAAAGCCGGCCGGGGCCCACACTAACACCAGCCTTGCAGCTGACGAGGTGCTTACGCGGTCCAGAATACCAGTGCGGAGAATCTGAGAAGCCAGCGAGGCGGGAGGATCGAGCTTGCTAGGAAACAATGCATGCGCATTCATCGATTGTGCTTTTCCCGAGCTGTTAAAATAACGGTTCATCGTGATGATCTTCAAGCATGTTATATAAGCGCAGATTGCACAATAGCTGAGTTGCCAGCGCAATACCTGCATAACCGTAGGTCAGCAGTGTTGTGTGTTGCGTGACCGCTGCAATCACCGAATGGGGCAGCCCAAGCCAGCAAGATAGAACAGGCCAAGGCGAAATAAGGAAGCCAACTTGAGTGTGAGCGCGTTTTAATCTCCGCCCCCACTGCCGATGTTCTCCATCGTCAGGCTGCACATGGGGGGTAAAAAATGCGACATCGCCCTACTGCACGAATTGCCCGGAGTCGAGCAGAACTTATAAAACTCTCAACGAGGTCATCTATCACACCTCGTAAGTTCATAGGCTCATTCGGCAGCGATCCGATCGATGACCGGAAACTGTTGAGTACACTGGCCAGTCTGGTACGTCGAGAAGCGCACCGGCACGCCTATCACTAGCTTTGCCAAGGCCGGTATCTTCCTTAAGAATAATCCCGGCCTGGAGGCGCCGGATCTGCCCCTTATGGCTGGCAAGCCCAAATCCAGCACGGCACTCTAGAAGCCTATCGGCCTTGGGAAGGATCTACTGTAGCGGTGGGAAATCGGTCCATTGTCTCGGTCTTTATTGTTAAATAGGACCGGCGGTTGCAATGTTAAGTCCAACAGGCCTCCTAAAGGTCCATGCCCATAATCTGCTGAGAAACTTGTATAACAAGATAACCTATCTTTCCGCCACGCAAGTAAGTGTCAGAAGGGAGAACGGTGATACCGAAGTGCTGCTTCAGCACCCGCCGCAACGGTGGACGTTGGATCGGCGGGTCCTAACTTAAAGCCGTTCGATAATGGTGACATTAGCCAATCCACCGCCTTCGCACATGGTCTGCAAGCCATAGCGGCACCCTCTCTGTCCGAGGGCATACAGCAGGGTCGTCATCAGCTTGGTACCCGAACAGCCCAGCGGGTGTCCCAGTGCAATGGCACCGCCATAGACATTTAGCCGGGTAGGGTCGGCACCAGTGACCTGCAGCCAAGCCAGAGGTACCGGCGCAAATGCTTCGTTGACCTCGAACAGATCGATGTCGTTAATCGTGAGGCCGGCTTTCTTCAAGGCGCGCTGGGTGGCGGGAATGGGGGCTTCCAACATGATCACCGGGTCTTGACCTATTACCGTCATGTGGTGGATTCTTCCCAGCGGCTTGATTCCGAGGGTCTTCAGACCGCGTTCGTTGACAACCATCATTCCGGATGCCCCATCACAGATCTGGCTGGCGTTGGCCGCAGAGATGTGGCCGCCTTCTTTAACCGCCTTGACGCCACGGATACCATCAAGGGACACATCGAAGCGGATACCCTCGTCGACAGTATGTATTTCACCGTTGGCTCCCCCCTCCTGCATGCGCACCTCCAACGGTAGAATTTCATTCTCAAAGTTTCCCGCACGCGTGGCTTCGATGGCCCGCTGGTGGCTCAACAGAGAATACTCGTCCAGTTGATCCTTACTCAATTGGTACTTGGTGGCCATCATCTCAGCACCAACGAACTGGCTGAATTCGGCCACTTCAGGATAGCACTTCCGAATGCCGGGGCTCATGTAGTCACCGAGCCCGGCCTTGCGCGGCAGCACCACGCTGGCTCCCATGGGTACCCGGGTCATGCTTTCCACACCGGCGGCAATCACCACATCCATCACCCCAGACATCACTGCTTGCGCGGCGAAGTGCAGTGCCTGCTGCGAACTGCCGCATTGCCGGTCAACCGACGTGGCCGGCACCGACTCGGGAAAGCGCGAAGCCAGCACGGCGTTGCGTGCGATGTTGGATGCCTGCTCACCGACTTGGCCCACACAACCCATGATCACATCTTCAATCAGTGCCGGATCGGCCCCGGTGCGATCCAGTAAATTGTTGAGTATCTGCGCGGCCAGATCTACCGGATGCCAACCGGAAAGTCGTCCGCCCTTGCGGCCACCGGCAGTCCGGGTTGCCGCCACGATATAGGCTTCAGCCATGTTTATTTCCTCAAGTTGATCACCGAATCATTCCGGCGTGTGGGAGATGTCGTGCTATTTCACGGGATCGAAGCGACACGGCAATTTAACGCGGTGCCATGCGAATGGCCCCATCCAGGCGTACACTTTCGCCGTTGAAGTATCCGTTGGTAATCATTGCTTCGGCCAGTGCCGCAAATTCCTCGGGCTTGCCCAGACGTTTGGGAAAAGGTACCGAAACAGCCAGTGCCTGCTTGACGCTGTCAGGCAAGCCGGACATCAACGGCGTATCGAAGATGCCGGGCATGATGGTATTGATGCGAATTCCCTCGTTCATTAGATCGCGAGCGATCGGTAAGGTCATGCCGACGATAGCCGCCTTGGATGCGGCATAGCCCGCTTGACCGATCTGACCATCCTGAGCGGCCACCGAGGCCGTATTAACAATCACTCCACGCTCACCATTGGCCAACGGTTCCAGTTGCAGCATGCCGGCGGCCGACTTGGCAACACAGCGGAAACTACCAACCAGATTGATCTGGATGATTTTGTCGAACTCAGCGATAGGAAAATGTGTGATGACTCCGGTCTTCTTGGAGCGACTGGCTGTCTTAAAAGCATTGCCAATTCCGGCGCAGTTGAGCAGGATACGTTCCTGACCGAGCGTCGCACGTGCCTTGGTGAAGGCCGCATCGACATCGGTATCAGAGATCACATTCGCGTGACAAAATACGCCGCCAAGCTCGACGGCCAGCGCCTCGCCTTGCACTTCGTTGAGGTCGAACAATGCCACTTTGACGCCGGCAACGGCAAGGCTACGAGCCACCGCTGCACCTAGCCCAGAAGCCCCACCGGTCACGACGGCAGTAATCGATGAGTCAAGTTTCATGTACAGCTCTTTACATAAAGCAACGGCAGTAACAATACAGAATAGTCTGGTGTGCAGAATCGTCGAAAACGACGAATCGTTTTTGCTGGTCTCAATGGAACTGTGCTGACAAGTGACGCACTACACTGAAAAACTGATGACCTTGGCCGCCCCGCCCCACCCCAGTGTTGCCGGCTGTTTCAACGCCCGGTCCAGCGCGGTGTGCGCTTTTCATTGAAGGCCGCCATACCTTCTCGTGCATCTTCCGTCAACGCCATCGTGGCAATCTGGGTTTCGGTATAGGCAATAGCCTGCTCGAAGGACATCGCCTCAATGGCGCGCATGGCGGCCTTACCCCGCCGGATCGCGGTAGGTGACTTATCCACCAGTCGCTCCACCAACCAGTCTATTTTTGCATCCAACTCCGCTGCCGATACCACGTAATTGACCAGCCCATGCTCGCGCGCGACAGCCGCACCGAACGGCTCACCGGAAAGGCACCATTCACGCAGCACGCGCTGCGGTATCAGCCGTTGCATAAGGCTCAGTACCTGCATCGGAAATACCCCTACCTTGACTTCGGGTAAGCCGAAACGCACATGATCACTGGCTACCGCCATGTCGGTCATGCACAACAGTCCCATACCGCCGGCCATGCATACACCGTTTAGTCGTGCGATGCTGGGTAAAGTTGCCCGGGTCGCCATCCGTATCAGGTCCGCGTAACCCGTGGTGGGTTGGGAGTAATCGAAGGTGAAGCCCGCCCCAGGCTGTAGATCAGCACCAGCACAAAACGCCTTATCACCCACGCCGGTGAGCACGATGACGCGCACCCTGGAATCGGCATGCGCTTTCACGTAGCCTTTGCCGATATCGTCGATCATCGCCTGATTGAGCGCATTGCGCTTGTTCGGCCGGTTCAATGTTATCCAGTAAGCTTGCCCACGCCGCTCCAGTAATACCTGTGGCTGATCTGTCATTGCTTGTCTCTCCTGTAGCATGTCACGTGGTCATCTGCCGACCGGAACGGTGACTGCGTCGCCCGGGCGTCATCCTGGAACACAAGGTATCGTCTTGTCACTTCCTATCATCCAAGCCAACTGCGTGCGCACTGGCACGGTGGATACCGCAGTGCATATCCGGCCATTTGGGGGTTATGGCGGATGGATGACAGCGTTGGAATCATGGGCCTGCCCACTCCAGGCTCAAGGTGATCTTTCGCAACTTGTCCACCAGGGGGGCAGCTGGGTACGTCATAATGTTGTAATACATCCACCTCGCCCATCGCCGTGTCAGGTGCGCCGATACCGGCGACCCACATGGTCCCAGGATGCTGGGTGATAGGTATTTCGACTGCGACTGGATAGACATTGAAGTTCCACTGGATATACGGACTCCGACCCAATCTAAGAAAATGGACTCGGCAACCTTTAGCACAGATATCGCTCGAAACCGGTTTCTTATCACCCATCGGCCTTCTGCGTGCCTGCCTGATGCAGTGTCGATGGGTGGATCTCAATCTCTGCCAGGACCTGCGCCGCGGCGACCTGCTCGCCTTCAGCAACGCTCAGCGCAATCACCGTACCGGTTACCGGAGCTTGGTGCACATGCTCCATCTTCATCGCATCCAGCACCAGTACCGGCTGTCCTGTCGACACGGTATCGCCAATGCCAACCAGGACAGCAACCACACGTCCGTTCATCGATGCGCGGATTTTCCCATCGCCCGCAGCATCCCGACCGTGGATAGTGGCGGCATGGGTACGATCTTCGACGTGGTAGGCACGGCCGCGATAGCGCAGCAGCAACAGGTTGCGGTCGCGGACCAGTACAGCACATTCGGTGAGGCCATCGCAGGCGAAGCGCACCCGGTCACCTTCAACTTCGAGCCACTGCAGCTCAAGCGTCTTTTCCGCAAAGCTGACCTGGAACCGGCTACCAACGCACTGGGTCACTTCAGCCGCACACGGCTCAGCACCGATATCGAAATTGAACGTCACCGGAAGCTGGTGAGCAATGCTTCTGACGCCGGCATCTGTACAGCCACGTTCGTCGGTAACATACAGTATCACCGCCGCCAGTGCGCTGGCGCGTACGTGGCTATCCGGGTTTTCTTCCAGCAACAACGGGCCATGCTCGGTAACGAAGTCGGTAGTGGCCGCTCCGGCAATAAAGGCCGGATGCCGCAGGCATTCGATCAGAAAAGCCTGGTTGGTGTCCACGCCCAAGGCCACCGAGTCCTCCAGCCCGCCGAGCAGCTTGCGCCGTGCCGCTTCACGATCACTACCGCTCCCGATTAATTTGGCGATCATGGAGTCGTAGAACGGCAGCACCTCCGCACCGGATTCCAGGGCATGTTCAACGCGAATTGAATCGGGCATTTGCCATAGCAGCATGCGCCCACTCTGCGGCATAAACGATTTCGCTGGATTCTCCGCACACAGCCGCACCTCAATGGCGTGCCCGCACCAACGCACCTGCTCCTGCTGTAGTGGCAGCGGCTCACCGGCAGCGATGCGCAACTGCCATTCCACCAGATCCAGTCCGGTGATGGCCTCGGTCACCGGGTGTTCCACCTGGAGCCGGGTGTTCATTTCCATAAAGAAAAAGTTGCCATCCCTATCCAGTAAGAACTCCAGCGTGCCGGCACCTTCGTATCGGATGGTCTTAACCGCTGTTACAGCCGTAGCACCCATTTGCGCACGTAAGTTAGGACTCACCGCCGGTGACGGGGCCTCCTCCACCACCTTCTGGTGACGACGCTGGATCGAACAGTCGCGCTCACCCAAATGGATCGCATTACCGTAGCGGTCAGCCATAATCTGGATTTCGATATGTCGCGGGGCAACGATGGCACGCTCCAGGATCACTTCCATATCGCCGAAAGCGTTCTGCGCCTCTGAACGTGCGCTGCGCAGTGCATCCGCAAAATCAGCCGCTTGCGGCACCAGACGCATACCTCGGCCACCGCCGCCAACCGTGGCCTTGATCATGATCGGGAAACCGATCTTCTCAGCCTGCTCCAACAGATTTTGCTCGCTCTGATCCTTGCCTTGATAGCCCGGTACGCAAGGTACCCCGGCATCCGTCATCAACTGCTTGGCACCGGCCTTATTGCCCATGGCAACGATGGCCTCAGCCGAAGGGCCGATGAACACGATGCCGGCCTCACGACAGGCACGCTCAAGTTTGGCGTTTTCAGCGAGGAAGCCATAGCCAGGATGAATCGCATCGGCCTTGCTCAGTCTGGCCGCCTCGATGATTGCCTCAATGCGTAGGTAGGATTGCGCCGGCAACGCGTCACCGATGCATACCGCCTGATCGGCCGTGCGAACATGGCGAGACAGGCGGTCGGCACTGGAGTACACGGCCACGGTATGGTAGCCCATTACATGAGCGGTACGTATTATACGCAGAGCGATCTCGCCCCGATTGGCAATGAGAATCTTGCTGAAAGGCGTGGCCTGGTTCATGTGTATAGCCATTCCGTGAAATTTTTCTGGCCTTGTCGAAGTACAGCCTGGCACTTCTGTGTCGTAGCGGCAGCCATGCACGGCAGGTGCTGCATCAAGGACGCGCTACCGAGAACTGGATCCGTTGGGGCTCGCTCACATCAGCCTCCCGGCAAACCGAGAGAACGTAGGCAAGTACCGCACGGGTATCGCGTGGGTCGATGACCCCGTCGTCGAGAAGCCGGGCACTGGTAGTGAAGACATCCATTTGGCTATCGAAGGTGCGGATGATTTGCTGCTTGAGCGCAGTCAACCTTTGCTGGTCAACCTTGCCTCCCTTACGCTTCATAGCGGCCTCGGTAACGATGCTCATCGTCTCCGCCGCCTGCTCGCCGCCCATCACCGCCGTCTTGGCGTTGGGCCAGGAGAAACAGAAACGCGGATGGAAGCCACGCCCACACATGCCGTAATTACCGGCCCCAAAGGATGCGCCGCAATATAGTGTGATTTGCGGCACCGTGGCATTGGTTACCGCTTGGATCATCTTGGCGCCGTGCTTGATGATGCCGCCTTGTTCGTAATCGCGGCCCACCATGAAACCGGTCGTGTTGTTCAGATACAGGATCGGGATGCGCGCCTGACAGCAGGTCTGTATGAAATGCGTTGCCTTGGTGGCCCCGGCTAGGTCAATGGGGCCATTATTGGTGATGATGCCCACGGGTAGGCCTTCAATGCGGGCATGTCCACAAACTGTAGCCGGGCCATAATTGGCACTGAATTCGAGAAATTCGGAATCGTCGACAATTCGTGCGATGACTTCCTTCATGTTGACCGGACGCTTGTAATCCATCGGCATGATCCCAAGTAATTCTTCAGCGGCATAACGTGGTGGGCGAATGCCGTCAGAGTGGATCGACGCACTCCGGTGTCCCCAATCCAGGCTTGCCACGATCTCGCGCACCAAGCGCAGGGCATCGCGGTCATCCTCAGCCAAATAGTCACCAAGACCCGACACGCTGGTGTGCATTTCAGCACCACCCAGTTCTTCTTCAGTGGCGACCTCACCGGTCGCGGCCTTGAGTAATGGCGGGCCGGCGAGGAAAGCACGCGAGCGACCGCGCACCATGATGATGTAGTCGGACAAGCCAGTCTGGTAGGCTCCGCCGGCAGTCGACGAACCGTGGGTCACCGTTACTACCGGCAACCCGGCTGCGGACAGTCGCGCCAGGTTACGAAACATACTGCCGGCACGGATGAATTGCTCAACGCGATATTCGAGCAGATTAGCGCCAGCGCTTTCGACCAATTGCACAAACGGCAGCTTGTTTTCCAGCGCCATTTCCTGTATCCGCAGCTGCTTGTCCAACCCCATGGTCATGGCCTGCATGGCACCTGCCTTAATACCGGAATCGGAGACGGTGAGCATGACGCGTACGCCAGAGATATCACCGATACCGGTGATGATTCCGCCACCCGGCACGCTCTTATCCGGGTTCGGCGTGTCCATGCAGTAGCCCGCCAGAGTCGAGAATTCGAGGAAGGTTACCCCGGGATCCAGTACCAAGGCGATTCGTTCCCGTGGTAACAACTGACCGCGTTTTTCGAAGCGTGCCCTTGAAGCGGCCGAGGTGTTACGGGTGCGAGATTCCAGGGTACGCAGTCGCTCAAGCAACGCAAGCATGCCATCCCGGTTGGACAGATAGGGATCGGAGTTAGTCGAGATTTGCGTTTCTATAATAGTCATATGTGGCTTACGTTGTGCATTCTAACCCGCGGCATAAAAGGCCCAGCAGGTGCCGCCGTGCGTTTTTCATATCCCAACATTTGTTTACTATAAATGCCCGGCTGGAAACCTTCTTGTGCCAAGTGGCTGTTGTACATTTAAAGGAGAACTAGCTGGGCAATCTGGTCAACAGACTTGAACCCGAATAACCGTCTCACAAGACATCACCCGCTTGTCATCCTGGTTGGACACCTCAATGTCAAGGGTTAGAACTCTTTTTTTATTATTCAGTTTGTAGGTTTTCAATACCGTTAACGTGCCATGCGGGGGGCATCGGGAAACCCCGGCAGTTTTCAGGTGATAGGCTGCATGCTCATCCCTCTGGGGCAATCCCGGCCAAGTACATCCATCCTGATCCACTCAATCCTTACGGCAGTCATAGTATGGAAGCCGGAGGCAACCAACCAGCCAAAGGGTCCCGAACAAGTGGCTTCTTCGTCAATATAAAAATGTTGGGGATCATTACGTTGCGAAAAATCTAGGATATCCGCTTTGCTGAGCGTCACCGGAGGGGCTGTAAAAATTTGTCTAATTTCATTGTATTCGTTCGGTATAATGAGATGTGCCGCTTGCAAACGGCGCGGCGCTTTAGGCGAGCCTGCACAATCGCCCCCCACGTTCTACTGTCCCGTTCTACTGCGATATGCGGACGCTGCAGCAGGCCCAGGTCTGCAGAGCATGACCTGATTCACCGCCAATAGGTAGTGACAGCCTGCAGAAAATGCACTACAAGTTGGATCATTCCCGTCCAAATAGGTATAGAGGTGTGGCCAACCGACTGATGCCTTGCTCGGCTGCCGCCGTACGCTGACGCTCCAGTGCACTTAGATATCCGGGACGCTGTTTGAGGCGCTGCCAATAAGCGGCAACTGCCTGCGGAAAATATGCGGCAAGCTGGATCATTTCCGCCAACATGAGCGCGTAACCCACCGAGATATCCGCCGTGGTGAAGCGCTCCGCACATAAGTAATCGCGTGCCGAAATCGCCGTATCGACGGCCCGCAGTCGGGCTAGGAACCATTGCTTGTAATCCTCCACTACTTGTGGCAAACGGCGCTCCGGCGCTTCAAAGTGACCGTAGCGCACCACCAGTGTCTGCGGGAAAGTTAGGGTCGCTTCGCTAAAGTGCAGCCAGTTAAGATAGGTGCCATAAGCGGGGTCGGACACCGGCACATCCAGATCGGTTGGGCCGTGGCGGCTGGCCAAGTACTGGCAGATCGCTGCCGATTCGGTCATCAATATGTCGCCATCGAAAAAAGCAGGAATCGTCCCTAATAGGTTGATCTGTAGGTAGCTCTTGTCACGTACACGTGGGGGGAACGGTAGCATCTTGAGTTCATACGACAACCCCATCTCCTCCATAGTCCACAGCGGTCGGAAGGAGCGGGCATTTTCACAATGATAAAGCTTAAGCATGTTGTTCCCTTGTCTTAATTATGAGATGACGATGGTGAGGTGTGGAGTAAGGTCGGAAGCAGTCGATCCAGGAGGTTTGTTGGATCCCGACACGCCAATGGCTACCACACTATGCACCCGTGACACCCCACGTTTGAGCATCATGTACCGGCACCGGGATGGTCAGGTCGAGCAGCATCTGTGCGTAGGTCTTGCCCTGTGAATCCAAGCGCAGTGATATCACACCGCCACCGTCAAGGGTGGCGTA
>VAOZ01060708.1_pt1 | contig 14017 bp, 7 predicted proteins | sample 3394041 | NCBI WGS metagenome assembly VAOZ01 (sample SAMN08290431, study PRJNA428436) | hydrothermal vent metagenome | isolation source: Deep-sea hydrothermal vent chimney | place: Indian Ocean: Southwest Indian Ridge
CCTGACAGTTTCGGCTTGTTCTTTTGTGCTTTTTCTTCGTTGCAAAAGTTTTAAATTCACCCTGTGAAATAATGGTTTTGCTATTTCACAGGGTAAACAGTAGCTATTCGCAACCCTTTCCTGCAAGCTGGCTCGTTCGCTAAAAATGTTTACTAAATATTTTTTTAACGCTCCGCCCTGCCTTGAAAACCCGCAAAATTACTTCGTCAATTCCCGTTACTTTATTTGTTACAAACCCTAAGCTCTGTGTGAACGAGCAATTAACAAAGTATTATTTTTTAAAGAAATTACGGTAAATAGATTACCCCTCCCGAAGAATCGCTTTTGGCTCCGGTAGCGGTTGCCAGACAGTTGACACGGCCGGTATTGCGTAAAATCCCCATAAAAGCAAAAATCAGGGCTTCTTTGAAATCAATGATTTGAGGATTGGGAAGATAAACCGATTGCGGACACTCTCTGCGGATAGCTTCGACCAAAAAAGAGTTGTGTGCACCACCGCCGGTGAGTAACATTTTTTTTTCGGAAGAAGAATCTGTAGATACTGCAATTTGAAAAGCTATGTGCTTTACAGCAGTGTAAAGCTTATCTTCCAGTGAGGCCGGTGTGTTATCAAGTATTGGAAGAAAAAGTTCCCGTACCTGCTCATTGCTTAGCGATTTTGGGTAGGGCTGTTGATAAAATTCGACATTATTCAACTGCTCGAAAAGAGATTTATCCAGCTTCCCCAATGAGGCTGTTTCACCGTTTTTGTCATAAAGTTTACCCATTTGCCGGCTGAGATGATTTAATAACTGATTGGCCGGACAAACGTCATAACCCAGCCGTTGTCTGTTTTCTTCAAACGAAATGTTGGCAATGCCGCCGAAGTTTACACAATAATCATATTCGGCAAAAAGTAGTTTGTCGCCAATGGGTACCAAGGGGGCACCCTGACCTCCCAATTGAATGTCTTTGTTGCGGAAATCACTCACTGTCTCAATACCTGTAGCTATGGCAATAGCCTGCCCGTTACCAAGTTGCACGCTAAAACCTTTTTCCGGCTGATGAAATACAGTATGTCCGTGCAAGGCAATAATATCTGGTTTTAAATGATTCTTTTTTAAAAAATAGTCCGCTTTTTCTCCGAGAAATTTACCGAAAGCCACGTCATTTTCTATCAGCTTTTCTCCGACAGCGTAAAAACTTTCCTGCAACAGCATCTTCCATTCTTCAGGGTAGGGGAGTGTTTCGGCTGCTATGATCCTGTAGTCCCAACGGTTTTCTTTTTCTATAAATTCACAAAAAGCCAGATCAAGTCCGTCCAGCGAACTTCCCGACATCATTCCAAGAGCTGTGTATGTTGTCATATTATAAGTATTGAATAATTTTTTCCAATTGCATTCCGCGCGAACCTTTGATAAGGATGTGTGCATCTCTTATGGGATGGTTTTGCAAGTATTGCTCTGCTTCCTTTGTAGTAGCAAATTTCCGATAAAGATGAGACTGTGTTATTTTGTAAAATTCTTCTCCAACTAAAATAACATGTTGGAAGCCGATTGTTTGCAGCCTTTCAATAATTTTTTTATGCTCTTTCTCAGCAGATTCACCCAGTTCAAACATATCACCAAGGATGAGTACCGGATTGGGAAACCTGTGTGTAGCAAAATCGTCAATGGCCAGCATCATACTTTCCGGGTTGGCATTGTAGGCATCTGAAATTAGTGTATTTTTTTGTGTTTGGAGCATTTGTGATCGGTTGTTTTCGGGCTTGTAATTTTTTAATGCCCGAACAATTCCTGGCGCTGAAATTCCAAAATATGTTCCCACGGCTATAGCTGCTATGACATTGCTGAAATTGTAGCTGCCGTATAGCTGTGTTTGGATATCTATTTTTTTTTCTTTCCGCTTCCATATTATTTTCACAAAGAGATCATCTTTTTCTAATTTTCCTTCCACATGAGCAGGGGGTGTGCCGTAAGTGATGCACGGAATTCCTTCCGAAAGTTTCATAAGGAGCGGGTTGTCTTTGTTGACAAACGCGGTTCCCGCATTATTTTTTAAGAATTGATACAACTCGTTTTTGGTTTTGATAATGCCCTGAAAGTCAACAAATCCTTCCAAATGTGCTTTGCCAATGTTGGTGATAAGTCCGTGGGTCGGTTGTGCTATCTGACAGAGTTTAGCGATTTCTCCCGGATGGTTGGCGCCCATTTCCACAATGGCCAATGTTGTTTCTTTTCGGATGTTCAGTATTGTCATCGGAACGCCGATGTGGTTGTTGAGATTCCCCTCGGTGGAGCAGATATTTTTTTCAGTGGAGAGTACTACGGCTGTGCAAAGTTCTTTGGTAGTGGTTTTTCCATTTGTTCCAGTGATAGCGAGCAGGGGAATATCAAACTGCTGTCGGTGAAATTTTGCCAGTTGCTGTAAGGCATTCAGTGTGTTTTCCACAAGAATATAGCGGCTGTCGTTTTCCGGGACAAATTTTGGGTCATCTACAATGGCTGCTGCTGCCCCTTTTTCAATGGCTTCGGAAGCAAAACGATTGCCGTTAAAGTTTTCTCCCGAAAGGGCAAAGAAAAGGCTTTCTTTTACCAATTTCCTCGTATCAATGCTGACACCGGAATGTTGACGGAAAAGTGCAATTATTTTTTCGAGATTCTTCATACCCATAAAAAAAGACTGTTCCGGTAGTTACAGGAAACAGTCCTTAAAACTCATCATTTTTATTAAATGTTATTTTTTTCTCTGTCTTGATGATTCAGGGCTGCCCACACGGCTCATTGCACAGCGAAAACCTACCGTTGCTGAAGACTTATCCTCATCCATATAACGTCTCACACCGGGACTTAAGAAATAAGGAGGATCATTCCATGAACCGCCCTTAATAACGCGCGATTTACTGTTAATCAACGATGTAACGCCATATTCAGCAAATCCCTTTCGTTTAGACAGACTCATGTTGAAATTGTCTGGCGGTGGGGCGGTGTTTTGCATTTGTGCCAACTTACTCTTGTTGAGCGGGGCAAGTGGTATGTGCCCCAAGCTGTCTTTCTCGACTACTTTTCCATCCATATCTCGTTTCAGTGTTTTGAAGTTATCACCGTAATAGGGATTAAAGTCACCTTCTTCTTCAAAAGCAGCAGGCGAGTATTTATCCAATACCCATTCGCTTACATTACCGGCCATATTATATAGACCAAAATCATTGGGCCAGTATGACATAACCGGTGCCGGGATGCTGGCACCGTCGTTCAAATCTCCTGCAACACCCATATAATCGCCTTTACCTATTTTAAAGTTGGCAACAAAACTTCCGTAATATTTTTTGTCGTCTGAGCGCAAACCATTTCCGTTCCAGGGATAGACTTTCCTTTCTGCCACACGGTTGTTCACCGTATTACCAATCAGCCCGAGTGCAGCATATTCCCATTCGGCTTCGGTAGGGAGCCGGTAGCGGGGTAGCAAAATCCCGTCGTCATAACGGACTTTCCTGACTCCGGTTCCATTGGGATTCAGGTCTTTTTTACCTTCTTTTACCAAACCCTGGTATTGTCCGGACAGATAAGCTTCCGTGCTGAATGAGTTGTCATCTTTTTGGTCAGGGTCGTAATCAAGGTATCCGGCGTTGATGAGAAGTTGTTCGTTGACCCGGTCAGTACGCCACGAAGCATAAGCATTGGCTTGCAGCCAGCTGACGCCCACAACAGGATAATGGTGATAGGCAGGATACCTGAAATAATTCTCCACCAGGGGTTCATTGTAGGTCATCTTCCTCAGCCAGACCGTAGTATCAGGAAGTGCTTTCTGCACTACTGTAGGGTAATCCTCCCCGTAAACCCTTTTCAGCCAGAAAATATATTCCAGATAATCAAGATTGCTAACCTCCGTTTCATCCATGTAAAAACTATTGACCGTGACATTGTGCGGACGGTTATCCCACTCGTAAAACGGCGTTTCTTCCGTGGCTCCCATGGTAAAGGTGCCGCCTTCAATAAATACCAGTCCCGGCCCCGTTTTTTGCTCTCTTGCCGGACTTACTTCAAAGCCGCCGTTTTTTGGGTTGTTGTAAGCCCAGCCGGTAGTACGTGAAACATTCTTCCCTCCCTTGCTGCATGATGTTGTAAACATTAGCATTGCGCCAAGTGAGAAAACAGCCAAATAAAATTTATTGAACTTCAGCATTTTTATTGCCATTAATTTTTCCTTGATGTATAACTATCCTCAACGGCTTTTATTGCCTTTGGAGGTTAATTTCTTTTAACGTGAAAAGTGCAAATGTAAATAATTAAGCCGGAATATTTAGATTTAATGTGAATTTTTCTTGTATCGACTACGCTCCGATACGTTCGTAACAGGGCTATTTAACCTACCTTATACACAGAATTGTAAATTGTTTATTTACTGCTTTTTGTGTATTTCCATAATAGGAACAAGTTCGCTTGTTGGGGGACTGACTAATTCACAAATTGATCTATTGCGAAGCCAAACTGCTTTGATGAAAGACAATGCTCAATTTCCGATTCTCGAAATAGCTGAGGCTACTGCTGCGAGTCGAAAATCTGCGCTCACCTTTACTCTTTGTATCCTGACTTCTCAATGACGGAAAACTTATGAATGAATCAGGCTAACTCAGCATTATTAAAATGAACAAAATTTCCGATTGTCTGTATCGTGGTGTTATCTGTTATGGTATTTTGATGCAAAAATATCCTGTTTCAGTCAGAAATACAGATAAATTAAAGCATTTCGAATTTGGAATATTTTGGTTGACATCCATTTTTTATAAACAATACTCCGTTATTTTTTGTTCGCGCAAACTCCTGAATAACGAGAGGTTATATTTACTGTTCCATACCTTAATCTGTCCGATAATCAGTCGTATAAAATTTTACTGATCTATTTATAACAATACTCCGGTAATAATTTTATTAACCTGATTCTCAATCAGTTGTAGTTGTTTCATAATAAGTATAACTTATTATGAAACAAGCATTTGCGTCTTGGCGTTTTTGGGAGAACGAAAAATTACCGAACTCTTGTATAAAAAAACTTGCTTAAAAAAACAAACGAGAAACATCATGAATCCATAGTGTTTCTCGTTTGTCCTTGTTTATACTTATAAATATTGATACAAATGTCAATACACTATCAATAAAAAACCATTTTTAAATTTAAACAACTTCAATGGAACATTATTGAACATGCCGTATCCAATAAAAATATTTAAATACTCGGATTGGGCGGCGTGTTGGGATTATTAGTGCGTTCATCATAAGGATAAGGATAAAAATTCCTATTTCTTTCATTAAAATATGAACCTGCTTCAGGAGGAACTAAATCGGGGTGGATTCTTCTGGAATCTTCTAAACGCATACCAGTCATAAACAATTCGATAGACCGTTGTTTAAAAATTTCATCCATAATATCCGACTTATTCGTGGCATCTCCTGTCCAAGGGCCTAACCCTGCATCTACGCCAAAAACATCATTGGTTTTTTCACGTACAGCATTAATAAATTGTACGGCTTTGCCTAAATGTCCTAATTGCGCATGAGCCTCTGCTTGTATTAACAACATCTCACCTGGTAAATAAACGGGAATTGATTTCTCCATAGAGTCAAAAAATCCAAGTAAATATACAACAGTATGTCCACCTACATTCTGAGGTTCGACAATTGGGTTTGAAGAATCAAGATAAAAAGCAATTCTCCCATCACTATTCTCGGGAATATATTTTCCTGTCAGGCCGAAATTAGCCTGAGGTTTAGTATCCGGGTTGTTATAATCGGCAAACATGTAAACCGGGTTTTTATAGGTGGTACCGTCATATTCCCACACCGATTTAGATGTTAAATCAACCGCGCTTGCTGCGGTTATTGCTGCAGCATAGTTTCCTGCAAATAGATTATATCTTGCTAAAAAAGCGTTAATCACATTCTGTAAATTAAGGTTTGGAAATAAACTGGAAAATTCTGCTGAGGCGGGCTGTGCAGCGAGATCTGCTTTTGCACTCTGGAGTAAGGAAATAGACGCGACTAACACTTCTTTACGGCTGTTAAATTTAGCTTTCCCATCCAGCTGATTATCGATGGGAACCTCTTTAAAGTTTTGTGCAAGATACCCTAATGTCATTGCCTTAAACCACTTAGCATAGGCAGTAAGGCCCGATTTTGTTCCGGGATCCATAGTGACGGCATCCACATTTGCCAAAATACTTTCAGCCATTCCTTTGTCACGCATCAAATTCGCCCACAAACTGCTAAGTCCGGTATTATCGTCGGACAGTGGTGCACCGCCCAGAACTAATTCTGCCGGTGTGACATAAGTGCTTATATCTCCCAATTCCCGAGTGGATAATCCCGGAACCTCAACAACAGAGTAATATGTCGAAGAAGCAAAATGAGACCTGAGACCAACCGCAAGGCCTAACAAACCTGACTTTGTTGACAAAACCTGAGTCTGTGTAGGTTGATTTACGTTGACGAAATCCTTTTTACAACTCATAAATAACGTTGCAATAAGAATAGTAATAAAAATTTTATTTGTTGTTTTCATCTTTATATATTTTTTATCTGCATAAAAATAGCATAGAAATTAAAATAGCTTTTTCTTTTATCTAAACCTGAAAGACATTCCAAATCTGAAAGACCTTGGAATCGGTACATTAGCCATATCCTGTCCACGTACACCATTCGACTGACCATCGGTATTTACTTCCGGGTCGGGACCTGAATAATGGTCAAATGATAACAAATTAGACCCATCAAGAGAAAACCTGACCGATTTTAAAAAGCTTTTGGTGTTTTTTATTCTTAAATCATAGGACAAATATACATCCCGAACTTTAACATAAGATCCGTCTTCAATAAAAGATTGGAAAATAAAGAAGTTGGGACGGGAAGATCCTTTTGGGATTTGACCTGTTAACTCAAGACCCTGCGGCTCTCCTCCCGGAAATAAATATCCCATTCTTTTGTTCCAGTTCATTACCTGGTTACCATGAATTACATCAACCTGAACCCTTAAACTAAAACGTTTATAATTTAAGGTGTTGATAACCGATGCCACAAACTTGGGGTTTGGATCCCCAATTACCTTACGTAGAGTAGTACCGGTTGGCTGACCGTTAGGGCCGTAATCCTGAACAGGAACAGGCAAAGGCTGACCATATTCATTTTTTACGTATTGATAATGCCCTTTTGCTTTCTGAACAAATCCTTTTGAATCCAACAGTAAACTTCCGTCAGACTTGGTGGCAAAATACGTACCGTAAAAAACACCTAATGGTTGTCCCGATATGGCGACCGATGTTCCAAACATACCTAAACTAACCTTCCCTCCCTCAATAAAGGGTGTTATGTTACTGTTTCGGCTATATGTGCCGGAAACTTCCCAGGAAAAATTTGATTTTTGTATGGGTATGCCTCGTATCAGTATTTCAATTCCTTTGTTTTGCATTGTGCCCACATTAGTATACTGACTAGTATATCCCGTGGATGGAGACAGCGGACGATTAACTAATAAGTCAGTAATACTTTGATGGTAATATGTAAATTCTCCCCCAAACCTGCTTTTAAACATGGAAAAATCAAATCCTGATTCATATTCAACCTGTCTTTCCGGTTTCAGATTAGGGTTACCCTGCATGGTAGAAGGTGTAAAGCCTATATCTCCCATGTAGTTCAACGTGTTATAATTAGTGTAAATCTGAAATGGTTTCAAAGCTGTCAGGTTGCCCGATTGCCCCCAAGCGGCCCGCACTCTGAAATAGTCGAAAAGTGTTCCAAAAATATTTTTCCAGTAATTTTCATCTGAAATAGAGTAAGACCCGCTAAATTTACCATACAACTGGTTTCTTTCATTCTCTCCAAAAGTAGAAGCTCCGTCAACACGTGCTGCTGCTGTTAAAAAGATTTTGTTTTTAAAACTAAAACTTTCCTGAATGTAATTACCCCAATAAGAAGCTTTTGACCGGTAATCGTTTCCGGACACAGCTGAAGATGGATCGGTTATAATCACATTATCTATGGCCCCGACCTTGTCATTGGTTACACCGAAAACATTGTTCTCCTCATACTGATAGCTGTTTCCAATTCCGGTTGTCAGTGAAATAAATTCATTCAAATTAAGTTTATAACTTAAGTTTAAATCACTATTAATCATAGTGGTACTCAATGTATTTTTTTGAGATATTCCATCCGGTACAGTGTTGAATCCTCTTGGAATAAACAACAAACCGACCGAGTATGAATAATCATACCCTACAACGTAGTTTATCCGCAAACCTTTCATGGGGGTTAAATGAAACTGAATATCATTTACATTCCGACGATTAGTGGTGGTGGCTTTTATTCGGTTAATAGCTTCATACGGGTTGGCCATCCAACCAATATTGGGGTATTTTCCATATTGATTGGGAGCGGGGTTTATGGTGTTGTCTGCAAACAATAAACTTACCAGAGGCCCATAGTTTTTACCATTAGGCATATCATTACTTTTGTTATACGACATGATGGAACCTACGGAAACTTTGGCCCATTTTGACAAAACCTGGTCAATACGCAGATTGAAATTTGTCCGGCCAAAATCAGTACTCCTCACAATACCTCCATTCTTAAGCTGAGAGGCAGACAGGTAATATTTCGTATTTTTCGTTCCTCCCGAAATGTTGACAGAGTTGTGATAGCCAAAAGCCGTATGGAAAATTTCGTCTTGATAATTATATCTTTTGGCAGGAACAGCTACGCCACTTTTCCATTTTAGCTGTGCTGTGTTGTAAGGAAATGCTTTTCTTAACTGATTAACATTTACACCCGTAGAAAAAGTGATATTGGGTGCTCCGGTTTTTCCTCGCTTTGTATAAATCAGGACAACGCCATTACTGGCTCTGGAGCCATAAATAGCGGCTGCGGCGGCACCTTTTAGGACTACAATGTGGTCGATATTTTGCGGGTCTAAATCAACCAGCCTGTTTTGTGAGTATCCTCCGAGATTAATCAACTGCGATGACTCATTATTCACAATTACACCATCTACAATATATAGCGGATCGGAACTCCCTGTTAATGTACTGGCTCCCCTCAGACGAATGGATATACCCCCGGAAGGGTTTCCTGAGTTTCGGGTAACATAAGCACCTGCTATTTTCCCTTGTAAAGCAGCTCCTACACTGACAACATCGTTCATGTTCCCTAACTGCTTTTTATTCAGCATTGAAATGGAAGCTCCAATCTGTTTCTTGGTAGCAATACTTCCTGTTCCGGTAACTACTACTTCATTTAAATTCATCAAGTCAGGCGACATGACAACTTCCAAACTTTGATTTCCTCCTGTAAGAACTATCGTTTTCTTGCTGAAACCAATGAAAGAGAAAACGAGTTTTTCCCCTTTCGCTTTAGGCACATTTAGTTTAAATGTACCGTTGGCTTCGGTGGTAGTCCCTAAATTACTATCGTTACTAATATACACACTTACGCCAACCAGAGGCTCTCCCGTAGGATCGGATACTTTGCCTGTTACTTTAGCCACTTGCGCCATCGTGGCTTGTGCCAAAAATAAGAACGCAAACAATACAGTTAATTTTGTAAGAAAATACTTCATAATTCTATAATTTTTTTAATTAAATTATTTGCAAGTATAGAACATTTTTATTAAGTCTAACAACTTTTCTAAAAAAAATTAATAACTATTTAGTCAATCCACTTGAAAGCACATGTATAACACCTTATGTCCGCAGGGGGCTTCGTTATGAGAAGCCGGAATGCATGTCAGTATTGTCGTAGCACAGAAAAAAGCAACGCGGGCATAGCATTAGCTATGGTGAGTAGGTTTTTTCGAGCATTCCTAAATAATGGCGTGCAGTATGGGTTCGTAATAGATAACCCCTGCGGATTTAAGGAAACACTTTAAAATATAAATAAATAGCTTGTAATTGCTTAATGACAAAAAAGATAGAGGTGTACTTACCCTTGTTACGCAAACATTGGCATAAATAGATTGTTGATGTCCAGGAGAGATAAAATTCGGATAAAGAGGTCTGTCTAAGGAACTTTTATGAGGATGAAATGAATACCTGTTTCAGGTGTGGTATCTTTTTAATGTCTTTCTCCACATAAAATAAAAATCCTTTTTGCCCGTTTTCTAATAGCCATTTATACCTAATTCAATATATTTGCCATCGAAATAATTTTTATGCATATAAAAAGACTCACATTTTTTCTTTTGTTTGTAGCCTTTCCGTTTTTGAGTTATGCCATTAATTATTCTTTTGGCGATACGCTTCAATGGCAGGGCATGCAGCATTTAAAAACCGAAAAAGGGTTTGTGTTTCAGCGACTTTCTTTCCGTAGAGCTTCTTTTTCTGCTCCAGATGCTTTACCCGTTTTCAGCAAAACCCTTCCCATTCATTCGGCACAGGTGCAGCTAAAGGCAATACTTTCTAACAAACACACACAGCCTGTAGATGCAGCAGCAGCCCACTGGCTTTCGGAAAAAGGGCTTTCAGATACCACCTTCGGACTGAGGGTGAGCCTTTCCATTGCCCGCAAACAACCGTATGCCGTAGTTCATTTGGCGACAATTCGATGGAATTCGCAAAAAAAGCAATATGAGAAACTCCTTTCGTTTAAGGTGAATATTGATGTGAAGGATATGCCGGCTGTATCTTTCACGACAAAACAGCAGATGTTGTCTCAATCTGTACTGGCTGATGGACAGTGGTTTAAAATACGTATTAACAAAAGTGGTATTTACAAGCTGACTTACGAAGATTTAAAGAGCATGGGTTTCCCTGTTGATGGGAATCCGGCTAATATAGCCCTTTACGGAAACGGAGGAGGTGTTCTGCCTGAAAAAAATAATGCCCCGCGGCCGGCAGGCCTCACGGAGAATCCCATTGAAGTGGTGGATGGCGGCAACGGAAGTTTCGATGCGGGTGACTATATTTTGTTTTATGGTGTGGGCCCGGTGGTTTGGAAATTCAATGCCACTACCGGACATTTTCATCACCAAGACAATTATTACGATGATTATGCCTATTATTTCCTGACGTTGGGTTCGCAGCCCGGACTTCGTATTCAGCAGGACACCGTTTCGGGGAACCCTGATAAAGAGGTGGACAGTTTTACCGATTATGCTTTTCACGAGTTGGATGAGCGGAACCTTGGTGGTACAGGAAGGACGTGGTATGGTGAAGTGTATGATTTCAATACCAGCTACACATTTGATTTTGATTTTCCTCATATTATTAAAACAAAAAAAGCTTATCTGAAGGCGGTGTTTGCATCGAAAGCTTTTTCCTCCAACCGGTTTTTGATATACACTAACGGTAAATTACAAAAAACACTGAATATGCCCTTAACCGGCAATAGCGGCTATGATGTGGGGAAAGGGGGCAGTACTCAGTTTGATTTTGACCCTGCTGCGGATAAGATTTCCGTAAAAACGACTTTTCAGCGCAGTTCCTCGTCTTCGGTGGGCTATCTGGATTTCATTGATATAAACGTGCAACGGCAACTGATTTTTGATGGGGGCCAGATGGAATTTCGGAATCTTTTTTCCTCCGGAAATGTTGCCCGCTATCATTTGCAGACTACTGATAAGGTGGAGATATGGGATGTTTCACACCCGCTTGCTCCAATAAAAATGAAAACGCAGCAGGTTTCGGGAGAGCTGACTTTTAATACGGACGTTGCACCGTACAAAGCTTTTGTCGCCTTTGATGGAAGTAATTATTATTCTCCCGAATTTGTAAAAGAAGTGGAAAACCAAAATTTGCATGCAGTTAAAAATATTGATTATTTAATAATTGCTCATCCTGATTTTTTGCCGCAGGCGGAACGATTGGCTAATTTCCACCGGCAGAAAGATGGTATGGAGGTTTATGTTACTACGCCACAGAAGATTTACAATGAATTTTCCTCTGGAGCACATGATATTACTGCCATTCGCGACTTTGTCAAACATATTTACGATCGAAGTGACGCGGGAAAAGAGATAAAATACCTCTTGCTCTTCGGCGATGCTTCGTACGATTACAAAAACCGCCTTCCCGGCAATACCAATTTTGTTCCCTGCTGGGAATCTGTCAACTCACTTAATACTATCAGCTCCATCGCTTCCGACGACTATTTTGGCTATCTGGATGATGGCGAAGGCGTGAGCAGCAGTGATCGTGTGGATATCGGTATCGGTCGATTCCCCGTGGATACGCCCGAAGAAGCAAAAGAGGCGGTGGACAAGAGTATTAACTATGATTCCAACTCACCTAAAACCCTGGGACCCTGGCGCAACCGGCTGACTTTTGTGGCTGATGATGGCGACTATAACCGCCATTTAAATGATGCTGAAACACTCACCAGATACATCAATAACCACCATCCTGTTTACGAACTGAATAAATTGTATCTTGATGCTTTCCCTCAGATATCAACTCCCAGCGGTCAGCGTGCACCGGCATTGAATGAGGCCATTAATTCTTTCATTGATGAAGGAACTTTGATTTTTAACTATACCGGCCATGGCGGAGAGGTCGGACTCGGCCACGAACGGTTTATGACCATTGCCGATATAAATTCCTGGACAAACAAAAATAAACTTACCGTTTTTATTACGGCTACTTGTGAATTCACCCGTTACGATGATCCTGAACGCGTTTCAGCAGGAGAACTTGTCTTTATGAACCCCAACGGCGGGGCTATTTCTCTGTTTACAACCACGCGAGCCACCTATGCCAGTGCCAACCTGGCGCTAAATATGGCTATCTTTAAAAATAATATGTTTGAAAAAATCAATGGCGCTTATCCCCGTTTTGGCGATATTATCATGCATTCAAAAGTGATGGGTGGTGACAATGACAAAAAGTTTGTTTTGATTGGCGATCCTGCCTTGAAAATGGCTTATCCGGAAGACAAGGCCAAGACCACTTTTATCAACGCCAAAGCTGAGGTAGAAGGAGAGCCCGATACCCTGAAGGCCTTGTCGAAAGTACATATCCAGGGTGAAGTTACCAATGACAACGGCCAAAAAATAAATAACTACAACGGAACTATCTTCTCCACGGTTTTTGATAAGGAATCTGCTATTTCCACTCTTGGTACCGACCCGGACAGCCGTGTAACAACTTTTTACATGTGGAACAGTATTTTGTTCAAAGGTAAAGCAGCCATTAATAACGGCGCTTTCAACTTCTCCTTTGTCGTGCCTAAAGACATTGCTTATAAGTTTGGGAAGGGACGTATTAGCTATTATTTTGATAATGGAAAGAGCGATGGACATGGCTACAACGAGAATATTATTGTGGGCGGATTTGACGATAAGGCTGTGTCGGATACCGTTGGTCCGGTTATTCATCTTTACATGAACGATTCCTCCTTTTCATCGGGCGATGTCACCCATGCTGATCCTGTGCTTTATGCTCGTTTGAGCGACCAAAGTGGTATCAACACCACAGGCAATGGCATCGGACATGATATCATTGCTACATTGGATGGTGTCCCTTCCCAAAGTTATAATCTGAATGCGTACTACGTGGCAGACGAAGGAGACTTCACCAAAGGAACGGTTAGTTTTCAGCTTACCGGATTATCCAATGGAGAACATGTTATCAGCCTGAAAGCTTGGGATTTGTATAATAATTCATCTGCGGCTAAACTGTCGTTTGTGGTGGAATCTTCTTCGAAACTGGTGATAGAACATTTGATAAATATACCCAATCCGGTGACCGATGCAACAGACTTTGTCTTTGATCATAACCAGGCAGGTAAGGTGCTTAAAGTAAGAATTGATATTTATAAACTGGATGGCCGGCGGGTGAAAAGTTTGCGACTGGAATTGACACCGGAAGGCTTTACTTCCGGCAAAATTCATTGGAATTGTACTACTGATAGCGGAAAGAAAATCAGCCGTGGGATTTACGTCTATCAATTGCAGGTAACTGCTCCCGATGGACAGACAAAATATCTGCATAATAAGCTGGTCTTTATTCGCTAAATAAATTTTGCCGGCTATTTGTAACAATACTCCGGTAATAATTTTA
>VAOZ01065350.1_pt1 | contig 13843 bp, 9 predicted proteins | sample 3394041 | NCBI WGS metagenome assembly VAOZ01 (sample SAMN08290431, study PRJNA428436) | hydrothermal vent metagenome | isolation source: Deep-sea hydrothermal vent chimney | place: Indian Ocean: Southwest Indian Ridge
AGTGCCAGCAGTTTCCCGTATTCATCGGCAGCCACTTCCATATCCATGTAAACCGGATGCCGCTTAGGGTGCAGTCGTATAGATTCTTCCCGCGTAAGCGTCAGTTTCACCGGTTTCTGTAGTATAAAAGCAAACAAACCGGTTTGTCCCTGAATACTCAGGTCTTCTTTTCCGCCAAAACCACCACCATTGGGTACGAGGATAACCCGCACCTGCTCTTCAGACAATCCCAAAATCTGTGCTACCTGTCGCCGGTCTTCGTAAATACCCTGACTTTGGCTATAAAGTTTTATCCCATCGCCATCAGGCATGGCTATGGTTGCTTCTTTTTCAAGAAAAGCATGTTCTATACGCTGGGTTTCATAATGTCCTTTGGAAATGTATTTGGCGTTTTTCAGTTCTTCTTCGGGATTCCCGATACGAAAACGCGTTGAATTAAAATGGTTTGGTCTTTCCGTATGAATGCGGGGAGCATCGATAGCTTTATAAACATCCGTAACGGGTTTGTACTCTTCATATTGCACCTTGATAAGGCTTACGGCTATACGGGCAATGTAATCCGAATCGGCTACCACACCGGCCAGCACATCTCCGATGTAATGCGTCATTTCCCCTTCGCCCACCAGAATCGGCCAGTCGGAAATAATCAATCCTATTTTATGTTGTCCGGGGATATCTTTGGCTGTAAAAACACGTTGTACGCCGGGCAGTTTTTCGGCACCCGAGGCATCGATTTTCAATACTCTGGCCGACGGATAATCGCTAAATTTCAATGCGGCATACAACATGCCGTCAAAAAGGTAATCGTCCACAAACTTTCGCTTGCCGAGCGCCGTTTCATAAGCTCTGTATTTCGGCTGCGAGACACCGATTTTTCCGGATGTTTTGGTGATTTCGAGGTGTTTATGCTTATGCAAAGCTTCTCCGGCATACAAAACGGCCTCTTCTATTTTCTTGTAACCCGTACATCTGCATAAATGGGGTTTGATAGCTTTGCGCACCTCTTCGATGGTGGGATTGGGGTTTCGTTCGAGCAGTACTTTGGTACGGCTGATAAAACCGGGGGTACAAAATCCGCACTGCACGGCACCTTTGTTCACAAAAGCTTTGGCAATGGTATCTTTTACATATTCGGAGAATCCTTCCGGGGTAAAAATGACGGCAGACTGCAAGCGTCCCATTTTCTGAACGCACGAAAGCATGGCTTTACCATTAATTTCGACTGTGCAGGCTCCGCAGGCAGACTGACCCGAGCAACCATCTTTCACAGAAGTAAGATGCTTTTCGTTGCGTAGGTATTTCAAAAGCATGAGGTTGGAATCTCCATCGTACACTTGTTTTTCGCCGTTTAATGTAAAAGTAGTCATCCTAATAAATTTTTGAGTTCACTAAGTTGTGGCTCGATAGCAGCAGGCATTTGCAAATGCTCACTGACTGTTTTGATGTCTTTCAATCCGCTGCCGGTAAGCAGTACCACATTTTTGGAACCTCCGGCAAGTTTTCCCTCGTTTTTATAAGCAAGAAATCCGGCAAAAGCCGTTGCAGCAGCAGGTTCCGAAAAGATACCGGTGTTCTTCGCCAACACGGAGGAAGCTTCAAGAATCTGTTTATCGGAAACAGTGAGCGGTTCACCGTTGTATTTTTTCAGAAATCGACGTGTCATATAAAAGTTCCGGGGGATGTCCACGGAAATGGAGTCGGCAAGTGTGTGGCTAAGATGAATTTCAAAACCGGCATTGTTCAGGTTCCGGACGAGGTTATCACTCCCATCGGACTGAACGGCCACAATAACAGGTATTTTATCAATAATTCTTAGCTTCAGCAAATCTTCAAAACCTTTGTAAACGCCGGAGATAATCACACCATCACCCACCGGAACAAAAATCAGGTCGGGAATTTGCTCTTGCAGCTGGTCGAAAAGTTCAAATGAGACGGTTTTTTTTCCTTCGATGGTCAGCGGGTTAAAAGCCGTGTTGCGGTTGTACCATCCGTAAGTTTCGGTAGCTTTCACACTCAGGTCGAAAGCATCGTCGTAAGTACCTCTCACGGGAACAATCTGCGCACCGTACATTATAATCTGCGTAAGCTTGGCCAGCGGGGCACTTTCCGGAACCAGAATAATGGCTTTCTGATGCTGCGAAGCACAAATTCCGGCCAGCGAAGAACCGGCATTTCCGGTGGAGGCAGTCACAATAGTTTGTAAATCATGCTCTTTGGCGTAAGCCGAAACAATATACGAAGCCCTGTCTTTAAACGAAAAAGTCGGATTTTGGGAGTCATCTTTCAGATAAAGGGTGCTTTGCAGTTTCTCATTTTCCAGTGTGTTGATTTTGTACAACGGCGTTTTCCCTACTTTTAACGGTGGCAGACTTTCTTTTTTTCCCACAGGAAGCAGTGCCATGAAATCATTTTTCTTTAACTGTGCAAAATTCAGGCCTCCTTTTTTCAGTTTGCCGTAAGCAAAAACAGTTTTCAAAACCCCTTTTGGTGGCAGGTCGAACGTGTTGGCAGCAGCACATTCCGGACAGAGATACCTAACGACATCAGCCGCATACTCTTTGCCGCAATCGCTACATTGGTAATGAAATTTATTGTTTTCAGACATAACTATTATTTAAATTGTTCAATTACAGTCCGTTTACATGTAAGCCCGGAAGCATTGCACGGATAGTAAAATTATAAAATATCCGGATACGGGAAATGTTTCGATTCTATTCGTTTGAAATATGGAAAAGGCAAGCCTGTATATGTGTGGAAGAAGGCAGCTTTCTTTGAGCGAGGACGCTCAAAGTGGAAGAACAAAGCGGAAGAACAAAGAGGAGGAACACTCACGGACTCGGCAGGTTCCGGGTTCCATGTAACCGTTGATTTTCCTATCATGTCACATGTGAACATGGAATCGGTGATTACTTACGAAGGCACATACGACGTCCATTTGCTGATTACCGGCATGGACATAATGGAGATTGCGGCTTTTCTATGAGCTGATAAATCGGAGGTAAAGCAAGTGAATATTTTCCATCACTTACTTTTGTTATAGATTCTTAGTTATCGCGGTTTACCCGTAACTCGCGACCACCTTTTAGGACAACATCTTTAAAGTTGCCTGTGATTTTCCTGCTCACTTTGGCATCCACCTCAAAAAAGGAATGAGAACTCTGCAGATCGACATTTCCTATTTCCGAAGGTTTCACTTTGGCATGTTTACAGATAAACTCCATAAGGTCGTGTTTGTTCATCCGGTCTCTTGTGCCGAGGTTGATAAAAAAACGTGGCATCCCTGATTTATCGGAGGATTTTCGCTCTTTTGAAAAGCTTCCGGATTTCTTCCGGTCGTGGTCTTTATCACGATCCCGCTCGCGACGCTCACGGCGGTTCCCCTCACGATCACTTTTGCGTTCAAAACGGTCACCCCGCTCACGGTTGCGTTTGCCTCTGCTGTCATCCCTGTCGGATGATCCGGCATTACGCGAGACGTTGAGGTTGCCTGATTTTCCGGGATTTAACTTTTCCAGCTCGTTGACCAAGAGCTTAGCTATAAGTTCTTCTTTGGACAGGTCCCCAAAAATTATACCGGCTTTCTCCACCATTTCAGGTGAAATTTTTCCTTTGGTTTTCTTATCAAGAATTTGCTGGCACCATCTTTCTATTCTGACATCAGCGATCTCTTCGCTACTGGGAATTGGTACTTTTTTAAAGGAGATATTCAGGTTATTTTCAAATCTTTTGATTTTACTTTTTTCCATGATGTTCACGAAGGCGATGGAGATTCCTGTTTTGCCTGCACGGGCAGTTCGGCCACTCCGGTGTGTATAATAGGAATGGTCGTCAGGTAGCGTAAAATGAATGACATGTGTAAGGTCATCCACATCAATTCCTCGTGCAGCCACATCAGTAGCAATAACAAGGTTTAAGTCACGCATCTTAAAACGTTTCATCACCCGATCCCGCTGTACCTGAGACAAGTCTCCATGGAGCGCATCTGCTTTGTAGTTTTTGCTAAGCAATTCTTCAGCAAGGTTTTGGGTGTCCCGCTTTGTTCTGCAAAACACAAGACCACGCATATCCTGATGAATATCGAGAAAACGGGTGAGTGCTTCGGTTTTGTCTGCCTGTTTGACAACGGTATATTGATGTTCGATGTTGGCATTTACCTTTGTATCAGCATTTACCCTGACCTCAATAGGATTGTCCATATATTTTTTAACAATCTTCTTGATTTCGGGAGGCATAGTGGCCGAAAAAAGCCAGGTTAACTTGTCGGCCGGTGTAAAGCTTAAGATTTTATCAATATCTTCTTTAAAACCCATGTTCAGCATTTCGTCGGCTTCGTCCAGTACGAGAAACCGAAGATGCTCCAGCTTAATGGCTTTTCGGTTGATGAGGTCGATGAGCCGACCCGGTGTGGCGATAATAATGTGTTGCGGTTTACGCAGCGCTTTTATCTGATTTGTGATGGCTGCTCCGCCATACACAGCGAGAATATTTATTTTCCGGAGGTGTTGCGCAAACAGTTGTAATTGCTCTGCTATTTGCTGACCCAACTCGCGGGTCGGAGCCAGTACTAAAGCTTGCGTATCGTTATTGGAAGTATCGATATTTTCTAAAAGAGGAACTCCAAAAGCAGCGGTTTTGCCGGTACCGGTATTGGCCAGACCGATAAAATCACGTTGTTCCTGCATGAGGGAAGATATTGCTTGTTCCTGTATTTCAGTAGGATTCTCAAAGCCAAGGTCGGCCATGGCATTCAAAATTTCGTTTGAAAGCCCAAGTTGTTTAAATGTAATCAATGAGGTGTTTTTAAAAATGAGCGGCAAAAGTACGCTAAATTATTCACATAGAGGTTTTTTTATCGAGGCAAAAGATTTAATTTTGTTTTTTCTCTGATTTCAAATGCGCTTCTGTTTTGGTATCTTTGCTCTACGATTAGGTCTTTCTTCTTAGCAACTTCTTTTTGACGATTTAAGTGATAAAATAAAAAATAGCTAAAGTCCAATGAAGTAAAGATGTTTCTCGTAGTTTCACGATTTAACTTTAAACAACTTCATTGAACTTTGGAGGTAATAAAATGCAGCAGAAATTAACAAATAATGATAACAGTTGTCTTAATTGTGGCACAACACTAAAGGGAAACTTTTGTGCCGAGTGTGGACAACCTTCCAGTACAGGTAAGATTAGTTTCAAGGAGACAATCCGTAATTTTATGGGTATTGCTTTCGCGCTTGAGGGGCCTTTGTGGCTTACGCTCCGACTGTTAATTGTCAATCCCGGAAAACTTTTCAGGGAATATATAGCCGGAAAACGAAAAAAGTATTACAAGCCTGTGGCACTTTTTATCCTTGTTACTGCGGTTTATCTTATTCTAAGGGCATGGATTCATTTCGATTCCCTGAAGGGGTGTTTGATAAAGGTCAGGTAGATTTAACCGGGATGTCTGCCAAGAGCGAAGAGGTGTTCAGGTTGTTGGAAAAGAACATCAATTACTTTCTGTTTTTTCTTGTTTTCTCAATTGCGTTTAGCCTAAAATTGTTTTTTAGAAAAAAGTATAATCTCGCAGAATACACAACTATCGGATTATTTATAACGAGTGTTTACACATTGGTAAGAATAATAACAATGTTTTTTAGCAAATTTGCTTCAGCTGAAGTTGATGATATTGAACTGGGGATTTTATTTTTATTAATATTTTACAGTTCTTTTTCTCTTTTCCAAAAGAAAAATGTTGGGTTTGTTGTCAGGTATGTACTCGTCAGTTTTTTCAGCCTTATTATGTACACAGTCTTTGCGCTTGTACTCCTCTTCTTAATTGTATCACTGAAATAAAATCAAGCAGGCAACGCGAATGTATTACATCTAAGATGCTGGTTCTGAGGTTAAGTATTGAACGAGTTTATTATTGACATTTTTTTGCCAATATAAATTGAGGATCCCTGACATTTTGCTGGTAACTTTCAAAAAAAAAACTAATTAATCGTCTGCTTCACGACGGACTAACGTTCATTTTCGGTATTATCTTGTTTTACAACCCTTTCCATGCAGCGGTATTTGTTCTCGTGCTGACCGGCATACTGGCCATTACAGTAGGAACCATACTGATTATTGTTGCCATGAAATTGAAGAATTTCTTCAGGCAGCAGGAAGGATAAATTGGCTAATTACCGGGAGTTTTTGCGGAGGCGCTATTTATTTAAACCGCTTTTTTATGTACTGTTGTATCTCGCGCAACGAGGATATTTCCTGCGAAGCATTGCCCATACGCACATAAAATTTCTCTATTTCGTTTCCATTTTTGTTTTTTGTTTTTAGATAAAGTGGGTGATCCGATGGTGTTATCCCGATAACACAAAGTGTTTTTCCTTCTGCTACCGGAAAAGATAATCCCAGATGAGCCGTGGAAAATGAAATCCCGAACTGATTTTTTATGAGGCGGCGCAAGTGCAGTTCAAAACCGTCCGTATCTTGCTTTTTCAACGTATTAAAATCTGGCTCCAGCCCCAAAATATTGCCGTCATCATTTACCCCAATGATTAATGCTCCCCCTTTCCCATTGGCAAAAGCTGCAATGCTTTTTAGAATTACCGTTTCGAGTACTGCATTCACTTTTAGTTCACGGTAGTCCCAGCGCAATGATGACTTAAACTCGGTCTGTTCGGTTTCTCCTTTTTTAAGGATAATCAGAATATCATTTTCGCCGGGCGGATTTTTGGTAAATAAAGAGGTTGAATTTCCGGTGGCCCGGGTTTTCTTTTTTCGCAAAGAAACTATTTCGAGAAAGACCAGAAAACCAAAAAAAAGTGAAATATAACCATAAAGGTTTGCCTTAAAATGTTGCATGGATTGCAACTCTTTTTCCGTAGAAGTGTACGCTACGGCTCGTATGCCAAGCGAATGCGGAATAAGGGATATGTGCATCCAATATTTTTGACCATTTTGAATAAATAAATATGAGTGTTCGGCCAGCGATGGCTCTTTTTCCCAATTTTCCAACAGCCTGCCTATCTGCTCCACAGGAGGTTCTTTCGACCCAACCACGGAAGTATCTGCTGAATAAAGCGGAACGGTATAATGTTCAAATGGCGTAAGCAAACTAATTATGGGATGGCGCATTTCAAGAGCTGGGAATAATCCTTTTTTTTGTTTGCGTAAATCATAAACAAAAGCAAAAATAAGGTCTCTCCCATCTTTTAACCGGATGATATTTGAGGAGAGAATAAAATCTTTTTGGTGTGCCCCTTTGTGGAAAAGGACCTTCCACAACGACTGTTTCCCGGAATGTTTTAAAAGTTGGTGCGTTTTATTAATGGAAACCTCATCAATGAAATAGTTGTACGTATCTGTCCAGTGTCCAACCACTTTCAAATTGTTATTCAACCGTACCCAATTGGTCAGGGTGTCGTTTAATATTGTATCATAGGTGGCTGTCCATGTTTTTTTGTCTCGTTCAAACAGGAAATGAAAATGATCTCCAAAGATAATCAGTCCCTGCATTTCGGGGCTGTTTTGCAGACGTTTAAGAGCATAACGGTTTAAAAAATCCTGTGTCAGATCCTGATAATTCAAAGAATAGAAATCCTGCTTCAATGTATCAGTTGCAATCTGGTTTTTTTTGAGAAAGCTGACCACATGCTCCTGTAACTTATCTGATAAGGTTTTAATAGTTTGGTCTGAATATGTTTTTTCAGAGGCTGTAAGATAAAGTATAAAACTAACGATAACCGCAAGAATCAAAGCCCAAAGGCGAAATTTTTTATTCATTACCTTGTTAATTTCCGGTCATATATAAAAGAATATTCGGTTCCTTATTTCAGATATTTCACCATCCATCCAACCCAGCGCCGGTAAATATCCGTTGTCCTGACAATGTCGTGCGGGAAATGGGTATTTGCCGGATAGACGTAAAATTCTACCGTTACACCGTTATCGCGCAAAGCATGAAACATCTCATAGCTATTCACTATGGGCACATTGGGGTCACCCGCATCGCCCATTATCAAGGTGGGTGCTTTGACTTTTATGGCAAAAGCAATGGGCGACTGTTCCCTCCAAATTTTCCAGTATTTTTTCACCCACGGCGATCCACCGAAAAAGTACAGATCTCCCTTTTGGTAATAAGCAATGGTATAATCCATTACCCAGTCGTTGAGCGCAGCTCCTGAAACAGCAGCTTTCCAAACTTCCGGATAGCTTCCGATAAGCCAGGAAGTCATGTACCCACCGTAAGACCAGCCGGTAACACCAATATTGGCCTTGTCAACAAACCCTTTTTCCTCTACCTTTTTTATCCCGGCCATCACGTCTTCGCCGGGTCCTTTTCCGGTATTCCGGTATATGGCATGTTGGTAAGCGTCGCCGAGGTTGATGCTGCCACGGTAGTTGGGTTGGAACACCAGAAAACCCTGTGCGGCAAGAAGTTGTACCAGTGACGAAAAGCGCACAGTGGAAGCCCCTTCAGGACCACCGTGAACCACCAGCACCAGTGGATATTTTTTTCCTTTTTCAAAATTAACGGGGTAAGTCAGCACACCATCTTCCTGAAAACCATCTAATTTCCAGTTGAGGCCTTCATTTTTGGCAATAGCCAAAGAATCAACAAAAGCATTGAAATTTGTTAATCGGTGCGGCTTACCGTTGACAGACTTCATTACATATAACTCCGTAGGATGTGTTGAGGTACTTCCTGTAAAGGCAATAATACCATTTTTGGAAACAGAAACACCATTGCTGCCGGGGAGTATGTCACCGGTCTTCAGCAACCGCGCTTTTCCCGTTACCGGCTGCTGCCACATCACTTCACGTGTTCCCTTTTCTGCCATTAAAAGAATGGATTTTCCGTTGGGTAGCCATACAAAGTTGTTGATGTTGCGTGCCAGTGCGGCGGTAGCATCGCTAATTTTCCTGTTTTCACGAATGTAAACTGCAAATCCGTTATTTTGATCTCCGTTGCGCGGACGCATATAAGCCAGTGTTTTTCCTCCGGTAGCAAAAACGGGATCGGTAGCACCTTCATCAGAAACAACAGGCTGCACTTTACCGGTTTGGACGTTCACCGAAGCCAACACGGAATGCCAGGCATTGCCTTCCCACACGTTGGGATATTTGCAGAAAACAATGGACTTTCCATCAGCAGTCCAGGCTGGTGCTGACATGGAACCCTGGTCTGTGCCGAGGCTCCAATTGCCATTGGAAAGCTGTTTGGCATTACCACCCCTGGCCTGGACAACCCACAAATGCCAGGGTTCTACTTCGGCACGAGCCATGTAATTGTTGTCGGTTACCCGGAAAGCATCTTCATGATGTTTGATGGCCTTGGGGTTGGGAATTGTATCCTGTGCAATGAAAGCGAAATGCTTCCCATCAGGACTCCAGGCATACGTGTCCACACCGGTTTTGGAATTTGTAACTCTGATGGCATCACCACCGTCCATAGGCATCACAAAAAGCTGTGTCTCTTTGGATTTGGTGTCTTTGGCAAGGAAAGCCAAATGGCTGCCATCGGGCGACCAGCGCAACGTTGACAAACCTTTCCGCTGGAAAGACAACTTACGCAACGCACCATCTGCCACCTGAATCAGGTCGATTTCCTGTTTTGTTTTGTCATTTTTCCAGTCAGGGCGTGTTGCAATGAGGGCTACCTGCCTGCCATCGGGCGAAATACGTGGTGACGAAATTCTGACTAGTTTCTTCAAATCTTTCAATTGAAATAACTGATGCTCAATAGTTTGCGCAAAAACTGACCCGGTAAACAGGAAACAGGCCATAAAAAAGAAAAGGAGGTTTAATTTTTTCATAGTATAAATAATTAAGGAGGCTAAAATTAAAAAATATTTCGATTATCTAAACTGTTCTCACAACGCAATGGCACTACCGTCTTTGTTATGAGTATCCAGAAGGGTTTGTGCGCCGGAGCGGAGAAGCAATCTCGTCCCACAGAATTCTCGCCATTACTCAGATTGTGTCGTTAGCCACCCGCAAGCCGGCACGGTTTCCTAATGACGCGGACAAATTTTATTCTTCAAATCTGATATCTTTTACACGTAGTTGTAGAGAGGTATTTCCCTGCCATGTGTTTTCGTCCAGATGATAACAAAGGCTAAAGGTTTTTCCACGTTTCATTTCTTCACAATGTTCTCCCATATTAAAAGCTATGGCTATCAGCGGATTTCCGGAATGGGCTTTGTGTACAGCCTCAAACTTCAGATGACGTGGATGACCATTTCTTCCTACCGTTTTAGCATAGCCGGTATCCATCAAATGATACGACACAAACAAAGGTGTCATATTTCCCGGGCCAAAAGGGGCAAACTGCTTCAGTATCCTGTGAAACTTGGAATTGATATCACTCAGATAAAGTTCCTCATCGATTTCAATTTCAGGTATCGTCATTTCTTTGGTAAGGTGTGCCTCGGCATAAGCCTCAAATTCTTTCAAAAATGCATCAAGATTTTCCGGTTTCATGGCCAGTCCTGCCGCATAAGTGTGCCCCCCGAAATGTGCAAGCAAATGACTACACGAGTTGATGGCATCGTAAATATCAAAATCTTTTACCGAGCGTGCCGAGCCGGTTATCAACCCATCTGCCAATGTCAGTACAATAGTAGGCTTATAAAACTGTTCGATCAACCGCGAAGCCACTATGCCTATAACGCCTTTGTGCCACTCTTTTTTGAAAAGCACCGTAGTTTTTTTCTTTTTCAACGCTTCGCTGGCATTAATCATATCAATGGCCTCCTGCGTTATGCTGGTGTCCAGATCGCGGCGGGTAGTATTTAATACATTGATTTCTCCGCCCAGCTTTTCGGCATATTCGTCCTGACTGCTAATCAACAGGCGCACGGAATCCGTTGCATCTTTAATGCGTCCGGCGGCATTAATACGAGGTCCCACCACAAAAACCAAATCGCTAACGGTGATTTCATGTTCAAAAACCAATTTGTTTTCCCCGTTTTCAGCAACTCTTTCAAAACCAGATGATTTCAGGATAGAATAGACGCCGGGACGGGGTGAGCTATTGATTTGTTTCAGGCCGAAATAGGTCAGAATACGATTCTCTCCCGTTATGGGTACAATATCGGCAGCAATACTTATGGCAAGCAGATCAAGACTCTCAAACGTTCTCTTATCGCTGATTTTCAGTTTTCGTGCCAGGGCTTGTACCAACTTAAATCCCACACCGGCTCCGGAAAGTTCTTTGAAAGGATAGGAACAGTCGTTTTGTCTGGGGTCGAGTACGGCCACAGCGGCAGGGATACTATCGCCCGGCCGGTGATGGTCGCCGATAATAAAATCGATTCCTTTTTCGGAGGCATAGTTTACCTTATCGATGGCTTTGATACCACAGTCGAGCGCAATAATCAACTTTACGTCGTGCCCGGCTGCGATATCTATTCCTTTGGTGGAAATGCCATAACCTTCGAGATAACGGTCGGGAATATAGAACTCAATTTTTTTATGAATATTTTTCAAAAAAGAATAAACCAGTGAAACGGCTGTTGTACCATCCACATCGTAATCGCCGTAAACCATGATGTCTTCGTTACTTGCAATTGCTTGCAAAATCCTATCCACAGCCTTGTCCATATCTTTCATAAGGAAAGGATCGTGCAAAGCATTTAGTGATGGCCGGAAAAATGATTTGGCTTCCTCAAAAGTGGATACCCCGCGCTGAACCAGCAAATTCGTTAGCTTAGGACTGATGTCAAGCGCCTTTACCAAGTGCTCAACTAATTGCTCATCAGCTTTTTTCTTTACTACCCAACGATTTTCCATGAAAGCAAAATTTAGCTTGTAAATATAATGACTTAATGGGTGTGAATTACAGGAAAGACATGATTATTCATGGTGGTGAGAATGTTTATCCTAACCTGATAAACTATTTTTTATTGATGGGATTTACAATTTTGCATTTCAAACGTAAAATTGTAAATCTGTCAAAACGATTGCAAATTTGAAAATAGCTTTGGCAGCTCTCTCCAACTGTAAACATTGGTCAAAAACTTAAAAGAATTATCCCCGCCATAAACAAGATGAAATGTACTGCTATCATTACCGGTTAACCGCTTCCAAAATTGCACCTGTTTAATCGAATCTTTCGTAAAAGTTTTCCCTGATTTAATTTCGATTATTTCAGGCGTGGTTCCATCTATCAGACAATCAATTTCGTTTCTACTGTTATCCCGCCAGAAGTAAATATTTGATGGAAGACCTTTGTTAAACCGGTATTTTAACAATTCCAAAAGAATGAAATTCTCAAAAATATTTCCTTTCAGGTAATGGGTGTTCAATTGGGTTTTGTTCCTGATATTCAATAGATAAGATAATACTCCCGTATCATAAAAGTATAATTTGGGAGACTTAATCAGTCTCTTTCCGAAGTTTTGGTAGTAGGGTGGCAAAAGAAACACAACATAACAGGTTTCCAGTATGGATATCCATTCTTTAGCTGTATTTACACTAACTCCGGTGTCTCTTGCCAGTGAAGAATAATCAAGAATCTGCCCGGTTCTGCCGGCACATAATTTCAGAAAATGAGTAAATACGGTAAGGTGCCTGATATTTTGAATCTGCCTGACATCTCTGTTTACCAACGTTTCAATGTAAGCAGGAAAAAAATCTTGGGGGGTAACTGTGTCATTGTAGATGGCAGGAAAAAAACCCTTAAATACTACTTCTTCATAATCGTCCGGTGAAAAAGTTTCCAGATTATTTAACTCTGTCTTGCTCAGGGGTAATAAGTTAACAATTCTTGTCCGGCCTGCAAGAAGTTTAGAAACCTTCTCCAACAGTAAATGATTTTGTGAACTGATAAGTACAAACTTACGTTCAATTTTTTCCTCATCTATTAACGATTGAATATGTGGCAGTAACTCGGGGACGTATTGAATCTCGTCAATAATACATTTTTCGGAATGACTTTTCAGGAGACCGATCGGATCTTCCGCGGCTTGTAATCTACTATCCGGATTTGCCAGCGAAACATAATCGTAACCAGTAAAAAGCACTTTTGCAAGGGTCGTCTTTCCCGAATGCCTTGGTCCAGTAATGGTCAATACCGGGTATTTTTTTGCAATTTCAAGTAGTTTGCCGGCAATTTGTCTTTCAATCATAAAGCAAAGATAATACAATTCAGCATTTGAAATGCAAAATTGTAAAAAATAATTTTTCCAAAATAACAATGAAGCTGTTTAGCATTAACTTACTTCAATGTGGGTTTTTGTTAATTTTACCATCAAAAAACGGGAAATTATGGAATGGGAAGAAAATAATGAACCGGATGAGGAAAAATTTATTTCCGGAATTTATAATTACTGCGACAGGTGGTGCGAACGTTGTCTTTTTACCGACAGATGCAGAACTTTTGCTATGGAAAAAACTTTAAGGAAAAGATTTGAAGAGGAAGAGCGCCGACAAAAGACAATAGAGGAGAACCAAAATTTTTGGGATCAGATTAATAACGCTATTTCAGAAGCGGCAGGGACGTACGATGATCTGATACCGGAAGAACAGGATGACGCGCTGCCGTCATTTGTTTTTGACACAAAAGAAGAAGATGAAGATGCGGCAGAGGCCATGAAAGACCATGATGAAAGGATGAAGAAAGCCAAAAATCATCCCTTGCACAAGGCTGCTTATCAATATCAGGATGCTGTCCATAGCTGGTTTCAGGAAAGGGAAAAAACATTGAAGATTACTTACCACCAACAGACAAAAACAATGCGCTTCAAATATCCCGGTATGGAGAACATATCTGTTTTAGAACAGATGTCTCAGGTAGTTGATCTCATCCAATGGTATCATATCCAGATAGATATAAAAATACAACGCGCATTGACGAGCTTCCTTGAAG
>VAOZ01052215.1_pt1 | contig 13822 bp, 11 predicted proteins | sample 3394041 | NCBI WGS metagenome assembly VAOZ01 (sample SAMN08290431, study PRJNA428436) | hydrothermal vent metagenome | isolation source: Deep-sea hydrothermal vent chimney | place: Indian Ocean: Southwest Indian Ridge
ACGAACGGCGGAATTAATCAGAGTTCACTTAAAAATACTATGCCAAATAAATTTACTAGCTCATCTTTTATTTTTCTGGTCATTGTTGTGGGGGCTTCGCTACTTGTGCAGTCCTGCGGTTTCCATCTGCGCGGTTTGGTTGAAATGCCGCCAGAACTAAAGAGCATCTATATTGAAGGCGGTCTGCCGAATAGCCAGATGCGTGAGATTCTGCGTCAGAAGCTGATCGGTTCTCAGGTGAATGTGCTGGAAAAGCGGGAGGAATCGGGCGCGGTTCTGCGTATTCTCAGGGATAAAACCAGCCGCCGTATCGCCTCGGTCAATGCGGCCGGTCAGCCTAATGAATATGAGCTGAAGTACGTATTGTCTTACCGGTTGGAGGATGGCCGGGGTCGGGCGCTGCTGGTGCCACGGGAGATTAGCCTGTTGCGCACCTATCGTTATGATCCTAATAATATTCTTTCCGTGGAGGAAGAGGCGCACCGAATTAAGCGGGAGATGGCGCGTTCGGCAGTTAACCAGATGCTGCGCCAGATCAGCGCAGGTATGCGCCAACGGGCCAGAGCGCAGAAGGGAACCGCTGCATCTGCGTCTCAGGCGGGGTCCGTGTCCGACTCACGTCCAGCCCGGCCACCAGAACACCCTGCACCATGAAAGCCCGGGCATGAGATTACGATCCGGACAACTGGCCCAGCACCTGGAGCGGGACCTGGCGCCGATTTATCTGGTGAGTGGTGACGAGCCGTTCCAGACCGACATGGCCACGCGGCAGATTCGAGAGACGGCACTCGCGCAGGGCTATGGTGAGCGCGAGCAGTTTTATGTGGATGGAAATTTTGACTGGGACAGGTTGCAGGCCTCCGCCAGCAACCTGTCCCTGTTCGCCGAAAAGAAACTGATGGATTTGCGTCTGCCCAGTGGCAAGTCCCCCGGTCTGGAGGGGGGTAAGGCTCTAGCCGCTTGGGCTGGAGCGGACAATAGTGAGACCCTGTTGCTGATCAGCATGGGCAAGCTGGACAAAAAACAGCAGCAAAGCAAATGGTTCAAGGCGCTGGACAAGACGGGGGCGGTGATCCAGATCTGGCCGGTGGAGGCTGCGCAGATGCCGGACTGGATAAGAACGCGCATGCAGGCTCGTGGTATGCAGCCTGATCAGGCCGCAGTACAAATGCTGGCGGAGCGGCTGGAAGGTAACCTGCTGGCGGCGGATCAGGAGCTGGAAAAACTGCGCTTGCTCTGTGGTGAGGGCAAGGTCGATGTCGAACAGGTTTCGGCGGCGGTGTCCGACAGCGCCCGTTTTGACGTCTTCGCCCTGGTGGATGCGGCCCTGTTGGGCGATGCGCCCAGATTGGTGCGCATTTTCAGCGGCCTGCGAGCGGAGGGCCTGGAGCCAGTGCTAGTGCTATGGGCGTTAACGCGGGAGATCCGCAGCATGGCGGGGATGGCCTGGCAGCTTGCTCAGGGAAACCGCCTGGAACAGGTACTGGCACAGTATCGAGTTTGGGACAAGCGCAAAGCCCCTGTCTCGGCCGGGTTACGCCGCCATTCCCTGCGCCGCTGGCAGAGCCTGCTGTATCAGGCCGCCGCCGTAGAACGGGTGATAAAAGGCCGGGCGGCAGGCGCGCCCTGGGATGAGCTGGTACAATTAGGGTTGAAAATCGCCGGGGTGAATTTGTTGCCGCGCAAACGGGCTTGATGGATAGCGTTCATCTCTGAAGCTTTGTATTAAACGCAAAGGCGCTAAGACGCAGCGATTATATCATTTCGATGATTAATCATTTTCTTTCTTTGCGCCTCTGCGTTCTCCGCGTTAAATAATGAATGATCAAAAAACAGGGACCGATGTGAATATTAAAGACTACATGGCTGATATTGGCCGCCAGGCGCGAGCCGCTTCACGGGTGCTGGTGACGGCCACGACCGGCGTCAAGAATGACGCCCTGCTGGCCATGGCCGCCCAGCTGGAAGCGCAATCGACCACTCTGATCGAAGCCAATACTCAGGATATGGACGCTGGGCGCGAAAAAGGTCTGGATGCGGCGCTGCTGGATCGGTTAGAACTCAATAAAGAACGTATCGAGGGCATGGCCGAAGGCCTGCGCCAGATTGCTGCTCTGCCGGATCCGGTTGGCGAGATCAGCGATCTCAAGTATCGGCCATCGGGCATTCAGGTGGGTAAAATGCGTGTACCGCTGGGGGTCATCGGCATTATCTACGAATCCCGCCCCAATGTGACGGCGGATGCTGCGGCTCTGTGTCTGAAGTCCGGCAATGCGGCTATTTTACGCGGCGGTTCTGAAGCGCTGCATTCCAACCAGGCGATTGCCCGGTGTATTCATCAGGGGTTGAAAAAAGTCGGCCTGCCTGCTGATGTCGTGCAGGTGCTGGATATGACTGATCGGGCGGCGGTGGGAGAACTTATCACCCTGTCGGAATTTGTGGACGTGATCGTGCCGCGCGGAGGTAAGGGGCTGATCGAACGCATTAGCGCGGATGCGCGGGTGCCGGTGATCAAGCACCTGCACGGTATCTGTCATGTTTATATCGATGATCGGGCGGATATCGACAAGGCGATTGCGGTCGCCTTCAATGCCAAAACTCATCGTTACGGGGTCTGCAACGCGATGGAAACCCTGCTGGTGCATGAGGCCGTGGCCGCCGAAGTATTGCCGAGGCTGGCGGCACAATATCAGAAAGAAGGCGTGGAACTGCGCGGCTGTGCTGCGACGCAGAAGATCCTTGGTGATATTAGGGCGGCGACCGAGGAAGACTGGGACACCGAATATCTGGCACCGATCCTGTCGATACGCGTGGTGGCGGATCTGGCGGCCGCGATTGAACATATTCACCAGCACGGCTCCGGGCATACCGAATCCATTATGACCGAAGAGATCGGCCGGGCGCGCACCTTTATGACACAGGTGGATGCCAGTTCGGTGATGATCAACGCCTCCACCCGTTTTGCTGACGGTTTCGAATACGGCCTGGGTGCGGAAATCGGCATTAGTACCGACAAGATCCATGTGCGTGGCCCGGTCGGACTGGAAGGCCTGACCTCGCAGAAGTATATTGTTATCGGTGATGGTAATATCAGGGTCTAGTAGCGAGTGGCTAGTAGTTGGGAAAATCAGAATGTGCGAAGTTATTGTCTTTTGTTTTTGTCCTGCAGAATAAAGTTGGGTGATCGGGAATGAGTGGCAGGGAAAAGAAAAAGGTACGAGCGGTTTTTCCTGGCCACTCGCTACTAGCCACTCGCTACGTACCGTGATCGGCATCTACGGCGGTACGTTCGATCCTGTTCACTATGGCCACTTACGCCCGGCGCTAGACGTATACCAGGCATTGCCGTTTTCGGAAATTTGTTTTATTCCCTGTGGTGAACCGCCGCATCGGGAAGCGCCATATGCCAACCAGCAGCAGCGGCTGGCCATGTTGCGGCTGGCGCTGGCAGATCAGTCGGCCTTCCGAATTGATGAACGGGAGCTTCAGCGCAAGGGGCCGTCGTTTATGGTGGATACGCTGGGTGAGTTGCGCGCGGAGTATGGTCAGCGGTCCCTGTGCCTGATTATCGGTTTCGACGCTTTTCTCGGACTGGAGAGTTGGCATCAGTGGCAGGCGATTCCCGAACTGGCGCATTTGCTAGTGACTCATCGGCCGGGCTGGCGCAAAGGTGAAATCGAATCACGATCTGCGCTGGCTCAGCTGGTTGCATTGCGACAGATGCCGACCGAGGGCCTGACGCAGCACCCGGCGGGAGGGATCGTCTTTTTGCCCGTGACCCAGCTGGATATTTCCTCGACCCGAATCCGCGAACTGGTAGCTGCGGGCAAGGATGCGCGTTATTTGCTGCCTGACAATGTTTATGAACTTATCAAACAGGAAAAATTTTACCAACCGCCATGTTAGAAATTGAAGAACTGAAAGAAGTCGTGATCGAGGCGATCGAAGACGTCAAGGGTCTTGATTTGAGTGTGCTGGATGTCAAGGGCAAGACCAGCGTTACCGATCTGATGATCATCGTCAGCGGCAATACTTCACGTCAGGTCAGAGCGATTGCCAATAGCGTGATCATGGCAGTGAAGAAAAATGGCCATCCGCCACTGGGCGCCGAAGGCGAGGAATATGGCGAATGGGCGCTGGTCGATCTGGGCGATATCATCGTACATATCATGCAGCCGTCGATTCGTGATTTCTATAACCTGGAAAAACTCTGGGGTGAAGACAGCCCGGCGGCTGCCGACGGTAGCTGATTCATTTCCATGCAGATCCATCTTATTGCAACGGGCACGCGCATGTCGGACTGGGTGGAACAGGGTTATGCTGAATATGCCCGGCGCATGCCGCCTGAATGCCGTTTAAGCCTGCATCAGATTACTGCGAGCAAGCGCGGCAAGAATATGGATATTGCGCGCCTGACCGAACAGGAAGGTCAGCGCATGCTGGCCGCCATTCCTAAAAACTCCCGGGTTATTGCGATGGACGTGCTGGGCAAGGCCTGGTCAACCGAACAGCTGGCGCAACAGTTATCAGGCTGGATGCAGTCTGGTCAGGATATTGCATTGTTAGTCGGAGGGCCGGAAGGCCTGTCAGCGGAATGTCGCAAACGCGGTCACCCCGCTTGGTCACTGTCGCCCTTAACCTTACCGCATCCGCTGGTGCGTATTGTTATCGCCGAACAGTTGTATCGCGCCAGCAGTATTTTAAAAAACCATCCTTACCATAAGTAAGGGACAAGGGTGTAGGTTGGGCTGAATAAAATGAAGCCCAACAGGATTTTTGTTGGTCGTTAAGCGGATACCGCACAATGCTGGGCTTCATTTTATTCAACCCAACCTACGGAGCGATGAGGCAAGACTAGAATAATATAAATGGAACCATCTTTTGATATCTACCTGGCGTCGGCTTCGCCCCGGCGGCGTGAACTGCTGGATCAAATCGCGGTCTTTTATAAAGTGATCCGGCAGGATGTGGCAGAGGAGGTGCAGGCGGGTGAGTCGCCGCAGGCCTATGTGCAGCGTTTGGCGCTGGAAAAGGCGCGGGCAGGCTGGAACAGTCTATTGCCGGATAACAGAAAGCCGGTACTGGGCGCGGATACGGCGGTGGTGATGGAAGGGCGCATTCTGGGCAAGCCACGGGATCGTGATGAGGGTCTGGCCATGCTGATGCAGCTGTCTGGTCGTTGCCATGAGGTGTATTCCGCCGTTGCGCTGGTGGCACAAACGGAAGCCGTAAAAGTGAACGTCAGCCGGGTCTGCTTCGATCCGTTGAACCGGGCTTTGCGTGAAGCTTACTGGGATAGCGGTGAATGCCACGACAAGGCGGGCGCGTATGCTATACAGGGAAGGGGGGCTATTTTTATCACCCGACTGGACGGCAGCTATTCGGGCGTCATGGGCCTGCCGCTGTTTGAAACGGCGGCTCTGCTGAAGCAGTTTGAAATTGAATTCGGTATTGTCCGCAAAAAAACAAATAGATGATCAGGGTAGGCGTGGTCCACCCGTGTTGACCAGATTCAAAAAACAGGTATTGAATGGTTCATGCCTGGCTAATTTTTTCGGACGACCGACATGAGCGAAGAATTATTAATTAATGTAACGCCGCAGGAGACGCGGGTGGCCTATGTGGAAAATGGCGTGTTACAGGAAGTCCATATCGAGCGGGCGCAACGCCGCGGTCTGGTGGGCAATGTATACAAGGGTAAAGTCTGCCGCGTCCTCCCAGGGATGCAGGCGGCCTTTCTGGATGTGGGACTGGCGCGTACTGCCTTCCTGCATGTCTCGGATATTCTCAACCCGCATCCCCCGCGCAATGGTGAGCAGGCGCAGGCCGAAAGCGAGCGGGTGCCGGAGACCATCATGCAACTGCTGCGCGAAGGGCAGGATACTATTGTGCAAGTGGTCAAGGATCCCATGGGCAGCAAGGGTGCGCGCCTGACGACACAGATTTCTATTCCTGCCCGCTACCTGGTTTATATTCCTGGCGCCGATCATATTGGCGTATCACAGAAAATTGATGAAGAAAGTGAGCGACCGCGTCTGAAAAACATTATTAACCAATACCGGGATGAATTCGATCCCGGCGGTTATATTATTCGAACGGTGGCGGAAGGCATATCGGATGAAGATATCTATAACGATATGCGTTTTCTGCAAAAAATGTGGCGCTCCATTCAGGAAAAATCGGCCACCGCTGAAAGCGGTAGCCTGATTCATGAAGACATGCCGCTGGCGATGCGCACCATGCGCGACATGAGTGGTCTCGCGCTGGAGAGGGTACGCATCGATTCCCGGGCTACGTTTGAAAAAGTAAAGAAATTCGCCAGTAAGTTTATTCCCGATTTGGAAGGCAAAATCGATTATTATCCCGGTGAACGACCCATCTTTGACATCTACGGTGTCGAGGATGAAATCAGAAAGTCGCTGGAGCGCAAGGTGCAGTTGAAATCCGGCGGCTATTTGGTGATAGATCAAACCGAGGCCATGACCACCATTGATGTCAATACCGGCGCCTTTGTCGGGCTCCGCACGCTTGAAGAAACCATTTTCAAAACCAATCTGGAAGCGACGCAGGCGATCGTTCGCCAGCTCCGTCTGCGTAATCTTGGCGGCATTATCATTATCGATTTCATCGATATGTCGGATGGGGAACATCGTCGCCAGGTATTGCGGGCGCTGGAAAACTGCCTCGTCCGGGATCGCGCCAAAACGCACATCAGTGAAGTTTCCTCGCTGGGGCTGGTGGAAATGACGCGCAAGCGCACGCGAGAAAGTCTGGAACATGTGTTGTGTGAAACCTGCCCGACCTGCAATGGCCGCGGTTCCATCATGACGGTGGAAACCGTCTGCTATGAAATTTTTCGTGAAATCATGCGTGAAGATCGGCAGTTTGATACGAAAAAATTTCTGGTGCTGGCTTCGTGCAGCGTGATCGATTTGTTGCTGGATGAAGAATCGACCAGTGTCGCTGAGCTTGAGGATTTCATCGGCAAGCCTATTCAGCTGCAGGTCGAAAGTGAATATACTCAGGAGCAGTTTGACATCGTGTTAATGTAGCCTGGGCGGTTAATGCAAAAAAAGCCTCATTATTTACGGCGGCTGCGCCGTTTTATTTTCTACAGCCTGGCGGCTACCATCCTCTCTTTTGCGGTGTTGATGTCAGTTCTGCGTATGGTGGTGTCTGAGGCCGATAGCTGGTGTATCGATTTGCAGCAATTGGCGAGCCGCTATCTTGGACGGCAGGTTTATATCGAGGCGCTGGATGCACGCCTGGACGGCATGACGCCGGTGCTGGTATTAAAAAACGTACATCTGATGAGCGCCAATGGCAAGACGGAACTTTTCAGCTTCAGGGAAGCCGATCTGAAACCGGATATCATTAGCTCGATTAAAACCCGGACTTTCGTACCCGCTGAATTTACCATCCAGGGTGCGGAAATCACCGTCATCCGGCATCAGGATGGGCGCTTCAGTTTCAAGGGCATGAAGCTGAAAAGGTCTGGCCAAACAGGGAACAATGCGGCTGGCTCGGATGAGTTTGTCGCCTGGCTGCTTCAACGCACGGATCTGCGCGTTCAGGACAGCACGGTTATCTGGATTGATCTGGCCCACAAGCGGCCAGAACTGATACTCAAGAATGTCAATATTCATCTATATAACAAGGGTGAACATCATCAACTCAAGGCCTCGTTGAAGTTACCTGAAAATCTGGGCCGCAGTTTTGATCTTGCTCTGGATGCCTGGGGCAAGGCGGATCTGAAACCCTCAGAGTGGCGTGGAAAACTGTATCTGCATGGTACTGGCGTGCATCTGGCGCGTCTGGGAATGATGCCGGTCATTCGGGATTATCGGCTGCTTGGAGGCGTGACTGACTTTGAGCTCTGGGGGGAATGGAACAAGGGTCACCTTAAAGAACTCAGTGGTAATCTGAACGCCTATAACCTGAGCATTGCGCATCCTGACATGCAACAGCCGCTGAAGATTAAATTACTGGGGGGGCTGTTTGATTACCATTTTGCGGATAGCGGCTGGACACTGGATATTAACCGGTTTCATTTCATGGACGGGCAGGGTAGCTGGCCGGAAACCAGCATCAGCATTCAGCAGCAGCGCCAGGCGTCATCACATTACCGGCTAACCCGGATACAGGCCAATCGGTTCCGGCTGGAAAATGTCAGCCGTCTATTGCTTCATAGTGGGTTATTGTCGAAGCAACAGACGCAGATGTTGGCAAGCATGGCGCCATCGGCCGATGTCGAGAATTTCCAGCTCCGTTTTTCCGGCAATCCGGACAGATCTGATATTGGGCTTCAGGCCCGCGTCTCCCAGTTAGGCTTTCATTCATGGAAAGATATACCCGGTGTGCATGGTATCAATGCGGATATCAGCACCGAACATAAACAGATAACGATGAACCTGAACAGCGGCTATGCCGTCATAAATTCCCCCCGCCTGTTTCGTGAACCCCTGAAAATTTCAGCTCTGTCCGGCATCGTTAGCCTGCAACGTTATGAAGAGGGGTGGCAGCTTTCAACGGATAATCTTCTACTGCAAAATGAGGATATTGAAACGCACAGTCGCGTGTTGTTGGATATTCCGGATAACGCCGCCTCACCCTTTATGGATTTACAGATACAGGTTAAAAACGCCAATGTGGCCCACGCCTACCGTTATTATCCGGTTGGTATCATGTCTTCGGATCTGGTGAACTGGCTGGATCGGGGTCTCGTCGCCGGCAGGATAGTGCGGGGCGGGGTGATTTTTCAGGGGCGTCTGGGTGATTTTCCTTTCCGGCATCATGAAGGACAGTTTCAGGTCAAATTTGAGGCAAAGGATGCGCTCATCGACTATTTTGATGGCTGGCCGGCGGTGCATGATGCTCATCTGTATGCCACCTTTACCGGACTGGGCATGGATATTCAGGCGGATTCCGGCCGGATTCTGGACAGTCGATTATCTTCAACCAGCATTAACATTGATGACTTCAGACATTCGAATTTAACTATTAAAGGTGAGGTGAATGGCAGCTTAAAAGATACGCTGCGTTTTCTGGTCGAGAGCCCTGTTCAGCCGCAGGCGAAGTCGCTGATAGACAGCTTTCATTATCACGGCAAGAGCAGGATTGAACTCGATCTTTCCATACCATTGAGTGAAGAAGTCAGCAAAACGCGACCGCAGGCGATTAACGGGAAGGTGCATTTCGATAATGCCGAGATTCTGATGCTGGATGATCGCGTGGATATAAAGGCGATTAACGGCAGTATCAATTTTACCGAGGAGAAGCTGTCCGCCACGGGGATTCAAGCCCGGATTATGGGGGGGCAAGCTCTGCTTGATATTCATACGCAAGACAACGATAAAGGCGGGGCGGTCATTATTGAGGCGAAAGGGAAGATCGACAGTCGCCATCTGGCGCAGAAGTTTGGTTTGCCGGCTTCGGTACCCATCAAGGGCCTCACTGACTGGCGCGCAAGTCTGTCTATTCCGCGTAAGGCGCAGGCCACGGCAGTGCCGGTACTGCAAATCCAGTCACAACTGAAAGGTGTGCAAATAAACCTGCCCCAGCCCCTGGGCAAGACAAAAGATGAACCGCGCGATACCCTGCTGGAGGTTCACTTTGGGCACGCCGGGCGGACGATGCTCTATGCCCGCTCAAAAGGTTATGTTTCAGGCGCGGTGGTTCTGGATACGAAGGCAAAGTCGCTACGGCCATTGAAAGCCTATGTTCATTTTGGGGCGGGAAAGGGACATTTGCCGGATAGCCCGAGCCTGCTGGTGAGTGGCAGCCTGTCGATGTTCAGTCTGACGCCCTGGCTTGATGCGCTGGGGGGTGATAACAAAGCCAGGCATTCCTTTATTTCGTTGCCCCTGGTTTTTGACATGGCCTCACTGCAACTTGCACCGGTAACCGATGAATCAACTCCCGCTACCACTGAGGAACCGTCTGCCACGCTGGATGCCGATCTATTTCCACTTATTCAAGGTTCGATTAACAAGCTGTCCTATGATGATGTGCCGATTGGCCGCCTGGCGGTTCATACCTCCCGGCTTAAATTTCGTAAAGGGATTCACCTTGACTCCCTCCGCTTGCAGGGTAAGCAACTCAATGTGCAGGCCAGTGGTGAATGGGTGCAAGGGCCAAACCAGGATTTGAGTTCGATGCAGGTAAAACTTGAGAGTCCGGATCTGGGCAAAATGTTGTCATCGCTGGGTTTCTCGGCCATATTCAAAGGGGGGAAAACCACGCTTGAGGGTTCGCTCCACTGGCCGGGGTCGCCCATGGGGATCAGCCTGTCGAACATTAAATCAAAGTTAAAATATACCGTAGAGGATGGTTCCATTGTCAACGTCGAGCCGGGTACGGGCGGTCGTCTCCTGGGTCTGTTCAGCCTGGCCGCGCTACCGCGGCGGCTGATGCTGGATTTCAGTGATATCTTTGGTAAGGGGCTGCATTTTGACAGTATTAATGGGACTCTGAATATCCATGATGGCAACGCATTCATGGACAATAATTTGATGAAAAGTCCGTTGGCCTATATTTCAGCTAGCGGTCGCACCGGTCTTGTGAAGAGAGATTTTGATCAGTTGATAACGGTCAGACCGCGTGGCGGCGATGCCCTGACGGCGGTGGCGGGTGGAATGCTGTTTGGCCCCCAGATTGGCGCGGCCATTTTGTTAATACAGAAGATTCTCGGCAATGAGTTGCAGGATGTGACGGCCATTCGCTACAAGGTGAGCGGAACCTGGGAGAAGCCCGTGATTACCCGGCTCGACAAGCTCAAGACGGCTGAGGGATCTTCTCAGAGTGATGATGACGAGTTTTAACAGTCCATCTTAAAATGGGCCGGAATATGCTATCCTGCGCCTGGGGTAGCCTCACGAATGTTTTTTAAAAGTCAAAAGCTTATCCATCCGCAAATGGACGCGAATATACGCCAATAAAGGCAAAAGCATTGATGGTTGTATTCTGTGCCTGAGGTACATCAACATAAAATATTCGCGTTCATTTGCGGATATTCCTTTTATCTATTTAATTGGAAACATTATTTTGTGGGAATATCTCAGATCTTGAGTTCTATGTTCGGCAGATTTCGATGGGTTATTCCGGCATTGCTGGTGGTTTTTTCCATCAGTCTGCAGAGCAAGGCTTCACCGATTGTTATTCGTTCGCAGGACTGGGCTATGCCGCGCAGTGCGGCGCATTTGCTCAGTTTTCCTCCTCTGGTCCTGGCGGTCGGGCAGTTGCGCGTTCACCCTGGCGCACATTTGCTGATTCATTATCCGGGCGGTGATGAAGGCACCCTGTGGGTGAATGAACTGCAAAGCTGGCTGGTGGCGTTAGGGGTGTCCAGCGAGCAGATGGAACTGATTCCGGGTAGTTCAAGACAGACGGTGATCGAAATTGAGGTTGTTTCCCCAAATGGAAAAAGTGTGATTAAAAATAATGCTACGCAGAAAAATAACAGGCTCGTGGTAACGCAATGAAACAGATTGCCGCCATCCAGATGGCATCAGGCCCCAACGTCAGCGCCAACCTGACCGAAGCGGGGCGGTTGATCGCCAGGGCGGTGGATGCGGGTGCGGATATGGTGGTCCTGCCGGAGAACTTTGCCTGTATGAGTATGCAGGATGCCGATCAACTCAAGCATCGGGAAAGGGAAGGTGAGGGTCCCATTCAGACTTTTCTTCGCGAACAGGCGGACAAGCAGCGGATCTGGCTGGTGGGGGGAACGATTCCCCTGTTTGGAGGAGACGAACAGCGCATGCGCGCCAGTTGCCTGGTTTATGATGATGGGGGCGTGCTGCGTGGCCGTTATGACAAAATCCACCTGTTTGATGTGTTGCTGGAAGAAAACCAGGAGACCTACCATGAGTCCGCTACCACCGAACCGGACAACCGGATCAGGGTTATCGACACCCCCTTTGGCCGCCTGGGGCTGGCGGTCTGTTACGATTTGCGTTTCCCGGAACTGTTTCGCCGCATGCTGACCGAGCAGGTTGATATTTTCACTATTCCTTCTGCCTTTACTGCGATTACCGGCCGTGCCCACTGGGAAGTGTTGTTGCGCGCGCGCGCCATTGAAAATCTTTGTTATGTCGTCGCCTCGGCGCAGGGCGGCTACCATGTCAATGGGCGGGAAACGCATGGCCATAGTATGATTATTGACCCCTGGGGTGTAGTGCAGGACGAACTGGATCATGGCTCTGGATTTGTGATTGCCGGGATTGATATAGATAGAATAAAAAACATTCGCCGGACTTTCCCGGTTCTGGAGCATCGAAAAATACCCTGCGATATCACTCATGACAGATAATTCACTCGATAGCGTTCGCACGCTTTTACTCGCACCCTCCGGGTTGGATGATAATGATCTGCAATCGGTACTGGATCAGCTCATGGGGCATGCGGTGGATAGCGCCGATCTGTATTTTCAGTTGAGTCGCCACGAAGCCTGGGTGCTTGAGGATGGCATCGTCAAGGAGGGCAGCCATAACATCGAACAGGGCGTCGGCGTGCGTGCGATCAGCGGTGAGAAAACCGGGTTTGCCTATTCCGATGAAATCATGTTGCCCGCGCTCACTGAAGCCGCACAGGCCGCCCGCGCGATTGCGCACAGCGGCCGTCAGGGACAGGTGCAGAGCTGGCGCAAGCACAACGGCCATAGTCTTTATTTGCCGGTTGATCCCCTGCTGTCGCTGGCCGCAGAAGACAAGATCGCCCTGCTACAGAAAGTCGATGCCTACGCCCGTAAGCTTGATCCTCGGGTTAAGCAGGTGATTGTCAGCCTGGTAGGTGTGGATGAAGCGATCCTGATCGCCGCCAGTGATGGCACGCTGGCGTCTGATATACGACCGCTGGTGCGTATGAATGTCAACGTCATTGTCGAGCAGAATGGCAAGCGTGAACAGGCCAGCGCCGGGGGCGGTGGGCGTCTTGACTATCAATATTTTATTGAGGACGAGCGGGCCATGGGGTTTGCCTCTGAGGCGGTACGTCAGGCGCTGGTGAATCTGGACGCCGTGGATGCGCCAGCCGGCACCATGCCAGTGGTCCTGGGGCCGGGCTGGCCGGGTGTGCTGTTGCATGAAGCCATCGGCCACGGTTTGGAGGGTGATTTTAATCGCAAGGGCAGTTCTGCTTTTGCCGGTCGCCTCGGCGAGCAGGTGGCGTCACCCTTGTGTACCGTGGTTGATGACGGCGCGATGCCGGGGCGGCGCGGTTCGCTGAATATTGATGATGAAGGCACGCCCAGTCAACAGACCGTGCTGATCGAAAACGGCATTCTCAAAGGCTACATGCAGGACAAGCTCAATGCCGGATTAATGGGCGTCGCCTCCACTGGCAACGGTCGGCGTGAATCCTATGCTCACCTGCCCATGCCGCGCATGACCAATACCTACATGCTGGCAGGCGATCAGGATCCGGCCGAGATTATTGCCTCAGTTGAAAAAGGGTTGTACGCGGTGAACTTCGGCGGTGGGCAGGTCGATATCACCTCCGGCAAATTTGTCTTTTCAGCCTGCGAAGCCTACCTGATCGAAAATGGCAAGGTCACGCAGCCGGTCAAGGGCGCCACCCTTATCGGCAACGGCCCGGAAGTACTGACCCGGGTCTCCATGGTCGGCCATGATTTGGCGCTGGATTCCGGTGTCGGCGTGTGCGGCAAGGAAGGCCAGAGCGTACCGGTCGGCGTGGGCCAGCCGACACTGAAGATTGACAGCATGACCGTGGGCGGCACCTCTACTTGATTAAGAAGCTAAATATCTGTTCCAAATACCTGTGCACTTCAGGAGTTGCCGTTCGTCCTGAGCTTGTCGAAGGAAGC
>VAOZ01048751.1_pt1 | contig 13821 bp, 9 predicted proteins | sample 3394041 | NCBI WGS metagenome assembly VAOZ01 (sample SAMN08290431, study PRJNA428436) | hydrothermal vent metagenome | isolation source: Deep-sea hydrothermal vent chimney | place: Indian Ocean: Southwest Indian Ridge
CCATTTTGGAATTGAAACTAAAAACATTAAGAGCAATAAGCATATCATATACTCTTTTAATCGTACCATTTTGGAATTGAAACTAAATCAAACCCTTCGAACGCCCATCTGAACTGATACCTTTTAATCGTACCATTTTGGAATTGAAACATTTATGATCACGCGTGAGCCCAAAACGGGAACTGTCTTTTAATCGTACCATTTTGGAATTGAAACGGCATCCCACCCTTTCGCCTTGAATGCGTCCCGGACTTTTAATCGTACCATTTTGGAATTGAAACTTTGTAAAGTTTAACAGGTTTTTGGGTTGGGTGTATCTTTTAATCGTACCATTTTGGAATTGAAACAAAACAGGGCTGAGTATGCTTACGCGTGTCGGGATACTTTTAATCGTACCATTTTGGAATTGAAACTAAGGCGGGTCAACAATAGCAAGGTCAAAACACTTACTTTTAATCGTACCATTTTGGAATTGAAACGGCAGATAAAATAATCGCAAGTAATAACGCTCTTGTGCTTTTAATCGTACCATTTTGGAATTGAAACATGAAATTGCAGAGATTAACAAGATTTTGAGTAATCTTTTAATCGTACCATTTTGGAATTGAAACTTCAGAATAGTTATCATGGCCACGCCTTCGGCAACCCTTTTAATCGTACCATTTTGGAATTGAAACATCAAAAGGGCTTGTTTTGACTTCGCCAAAAAATAACTTTTAATCGTACCATTTTGGAATTGAAACGCCTTACAGATAAATTATTTGCGATAAACCGCATGCTTTTAATCGTACCATTTTGGAATTGAAACTTCGGTAACCATGTTTTCTTCCGGGCCTGTGTGATTCTTTTATACATTACACGGGATAAATTTAGGACAATTTTATCGATGTAATAATTTGTAACTCATCGTTCATCTATGCTTTAACTCCATTGCTCTGGATTTACCTCCCCTGATAGTTATCGGAGTTACCGGGGCTATTTGAGCCGTCCCCAAGGTGGATGTTGAAAGCAAATTAAAAGCAGGAGTTTATTTCTGAACTGTCTTTGCGCTGGTTAGTGCGTAAGTGCAGCGTGAGAATTCCCTATGAATTATCGTCTCTTCTTCGATTACCTGACTCTCACGCCATGTCACCCCTCTGGCCTGCCTGTGGATGGCTCAGAGCTAAACGTTGGAGGAAGTAACGGGAATTATGAGCGTGTTTGCACCGGATTAAAGTTGTTTTAACAATAGTTCGGTAATTTTTCGTTCTCGCAAAGACGCCAAGACGCAAATACTTGTTTCTCAATAAGTTACACTTATTATGAAACATCTACAACTGATTGAAAATCAGGTGAATAAAATTATTACCGGAGTATCGTTTTAATATATGTCTAAATTTATCCCGTTTTAAGTATAGTTACCTCACAATGGTTTCTTTTCTGTTCGGCCCCACCGAAACTAGCCGGATGGAGATTCCGGTTTCTGTCTCAATAAATCGGATATAGTTTTTCAATTGTGGAGGTAGATCATCGAATTTAGTTATTTCTTCCAACTTATTATCCCAGCCCTTAAAAGTTTTATACACTACTTCAATAGCTACTCTTTCCGAATCAAAAGGCACAGCTTCCTTTACCTGCCCGTTGATTTTGTAGCCGGTGGCAACTTTTATCTCCCGAAAACCGGAAAGCACATCGGCTTTCATCATTTTCAGTTCCGTAACGCCGTTGAGCATGATAGCATATTTCAGCGCTGGCAGGTCGAGCCATCCGCAACGGCGCGGCCGGCCAGTGGTAGCGCCAAACTCGTGACCTTTTTTGCGAAGCTCCTCTCCTGTTTTGTCCAACAACTCTGTTGGGAATGGGCCGCTGCCGACGCGGGTGCTGTAAGCTTTGAAGACTCCAAAAACCTGCCCGACTTTTACCGGAGGAATGCCCAGTCCGCTGCAAACGCCGGCACTGGTTGTGCTGGAAGAAGTTACATAAGGATAAGCACCAAAATCCACATCCAACATGGTTCCTTGCGCTCCTTCTGCCAGAACTTTTTTTCCTTCGGCCAACGAACGGTTCAAAAAATATTCACTATCTGTTTTTTCAAATAGCTGTAATATTGCCAGTTTTTCGAGCCAAGATCTCTCATAAGCTTCAAAGGGAACTCCTTCAATTTCAATATTTTGGAAATCTGCATTATACAAAGAAACAATTTTCAAATGTTGGCTGCTGATTTTCCGATAGCGTTGGTCAAAGTCCGGTAGGTCTAAGTCGCCTATGCGCAACCCTTTTCTTGCTGTTTTGTCAGTGTAGGCTGGCCCAATACCTTTCAGCGTAGAGCCAATTTTTTCCTTGCCTTTGGCTTTTTCGTAAACAGCATCCAGCAACCGGTGTGTGGGCAAAATTAAATGTGCTTTTCGCGAAATAAGTACATTTTTACTCACATCAACACCGGAGGCTCCTATGGCTTTGATCTCCCTGTCAAAAATAAAAGGGTCAATCAAGACGCCATTACCAATTACGTTGATAGTCCTGTCGTTAAAAATTCCCGAAGGGATGGTGTGCAAAACAAATTTTTTGTCACCAAACTCTATGGTATGGCCTGCATTGGGGCCACCCTGAAAGCGGGCAACAATATCGTAAGCAGGGGTGAGGACGTCTACAATTTTACCCTTCCCTTCATCGCCCCACTGCAAACCAAGAAGCACATCTGTTTTTGTTTCCATTCATTCTATATTTAGCCATAATCCATGCGATACCGGAGCATACTATTTCGCAACAAAAGTAAAGGGTATTTGTGAAAAAAACAGTTACTGTTTTGTGGTTTTTTCTTTGGCGTCATCCGGACATTTGCCATAGAATGTCAAAGAGTGATAGGCCACTTTCACACCAAGTAATTCTTCCACCGATTTTTGAATCTCATGGATGCGCGGATCGCAAAATTCCAATACAGTACCATTTTCCATACAGACAAAATGGTCATGTTGTTTGTATTTGAACGAGTGTTCAAACTGGGCACAATTGTTTCCAAATTGGTGTTTGGTTACGAGGTTGCAGTCCAGCAAAAGCTCAATCGTATTGTATAAAGTGGCTCGGCTTACGCGGTATTTGTTGTTTTTCATGCGGATATACAATGTCTCAATGTCAAAGTGTCCGTCTGTTGCATAAATCTCTTTTAGAATGGTGAAGCGTTCCGGTGTTTTTCGGTGTCCTCTGGAGTCAAGGTACTCTGTAAAAACCTTTTTTACTTTCTCAAAAGTATCCTTTTTTGTTTCTTGTTTCATATTCCCGTGATAAAGTTTTACGTGGTAAAAATAACAAATTATCTTTAACTGGTTTAAATAGAAATTATCTTTTTTACTAAGTTAATGTGCCGTCTGATACTAGTCCTGTTATTATTGAAGCTACCGGGTTTGCCTGATTTGTTTTAGGCTTCTGAGTAGCTTTGGCCCGGCAGCTTTGAATGGGCGCACTCAAAATCCGCAATAACGCTAAACTCCCCGGACAGTCAGCCACCATCGCTATCGTGGATTCCTTTCCTTTCATGGGAAAACAATGAATGTGGACAGTACGGACAACTGAATATAATCATTAATCACCAATCACCAAACAGCAATAAGTTACCCTAGATAAAAATAATTTATCATCATCTCCTGACCATTGTTTGGCCACTACCTGACAAACTCGCTATTCTAAAATGTTCGTACAACTTTAATAACCTGATCTGTTTTGGAAAGTATAGTCGTAATCTTTTTTAAAACGGCTGCATTGGGGACGAGAATTTTTATATTAATAAAAACAAGTCCTGCATGCGAATGCATGTTGATAGCACTCATGTCCAGTTGAAATTCACTGGATATCAGTCCTGTAACCATATTTAGTAATCCCGATTTATCTTTAGCGGTAATATGTAAACCGGCTTGGTAGGTTTTTCCTTCCGGTGGTTTCCATTTTCCTTTCAGGATATTACGGCCATAAACCGACATGAGCTGAATAGCTTTTTCGCAATCGGTTCTATGCACTTCGATATTGCCGCCGGGAAGTTCTAAAATAATGACCTTGTCACCGGGAACAGGATGGCAGCATTCGGAGATGATATACTCTTTTTGATCTTCAAAAATGGCCGACTGTGATAACTCCGGTGGGTTCTCGGTTTCGGGTAGTGGTGCTTTTGCCTGCTTGCCGATGAAAGGGATACGTAAACTTCTCAGCCATCCGGTACGGTCTTCATTGGGTAGCAGAAGGTGTTTGATATCTTCCTCAACTATTTTGCCGGTGGCCAGATAATAATAAAAGTCAATAGGACTGCTTACCTGAGAATCTTTTATCACCTTTTGAACATTTTGCCCGTTGTATTCAATTTTGAATTGTGAAAAAATCTCAATTAGTTTTTTTTCTCCCGCCTCCCTGTATTTTTTTCTTTCATTTTTTAGGGCAGTTTTTATTTTTGTTTTGGCTCTTGCAGTGACCACTATTTTAAACCACTCCTCCTGTAGCTTCATTATTTTTGAAGAAATCACCTCAACCTGGTCTCCACTTCTCAATTTATAGTCGATGGTAACCACTCGTCGGTTGAGATTTGCTCCTATTGCTTTGTTTCCCAGATCACTGTGGATGGCATAAGCAAAATCCAGCACAGTAGCACCTTTGGGAAGTGTTATCATGTCGCCTTTTGGCGTAAACACATAAATCTCATCGGAAAAAAGATTCTGTTTGAAATCATCAATAAAGCTGATAGACTCTTCATCATCATTATTTTCCATCAGTAGTTCACGGGTTTTCTTTAGCCACATGTCCAGGCTCCCCGGAGAGGAGGAACTTGTTTTGTATTTCAGATGGGCTGCGTATCCTTTTTGGGCAATTTCCTGCATGCGTTTGCTACGAATATGCACAGCTACCCAACGGCCCTGAGATCCCATTACAGTGGTATGGATAGCTTCGTAACCATTGGCTTTGGGTGTGCTCATCCAGTCGCGAAGCCTTTTGGTATTTGGTTTATAGATCACCGTCAGAGCAGAATAAACAGCCCAGCATTCCAGACTTTCGTTCTGGTTTTCGGTATCGACAATGATATCCAGACTGAATGTGTTATAAATCTCATTAAAAGGCAATTCCAACCGGCGCATCTTTTGCCATACCGAGTAGGTTGTTTTTTCATTTATCAACAGCTCGGCTTTCAATCCTTTTTGCTTCAGTGAAGTGCGTATGGGCTTCATAAAATCGTTTAAATAGCCAGTTTGCTGCGGACGGCTCATCTCAATTTCCCGTTTTATTTCCGAATAAAGTTCGGGTTGTGAGTACTTGAAAGAGAGTTCTTCAAGTTTGCTCTTAATAGAAAAAAATCCAAGACGATAGGCTAATGGGGCATAAATATAAAGGGTTTCCGAGGCAATACGAAGCTGTTTTTCCTGAGGCATAATGTCCATAGTACGCATGTTGTGCAGGCGATCAGCAAGTTTCACAAGTATCACACGCATATCGTCCGACAGGGTGAAAAGGATTTTCTTTAAGGTAGCGGACTGTGCAGTAGAATTATTATCCGAAATCTCCTCAATTTTGGTAAGGCCGTCAATAATGCGGGAAACTTTGGGGCCAAACATTTTTTCCACGTCCTCCAGCATGAGGTCGGTGTCTTCCACCGTGTCATGCAACAAAGCCGAAATAATGGAAGTTCGCCCCAGCCCCATTTCTCCGGCCGCAATAGTTGCCACTGCTATGGGATGCAAAATGAAAGGCTCTCCCGACTTCCGGCGCATATCTTTATGTGCATCTGCAGCCATACGGAAAGCTTTGCGTACATCCCAAAGATCTTTGGTCTCCTTTCGGGTAGTCCAAACCTCTATCAAATGTCGGTATTGATGCAGGATTTCCTGTTTCTCTTCCTCTGTTGTTAGCTTCTTCATCGATCAAGTTCATATCAGACTCAACAAAATTAATATTTTTTGTGATGCCTTTGCTATTGGAAGATTTTGTTAGTGAAATATTTCGGCGGATATCAACCCTGTTTCTATAAGGTTTTGATTTTCATTTGCTACAAAAAAAGAATTTTCTTGGATAATATTTGTAGTTTTGAGAACCATTTGTGAAATCTATGAAACGTTGTTTTTTAATCGTTGTTTTTTTGTTCTTTATTGTTAGTGTCGGCTGGGCTACACATCAACGGGCTGCAGAGATTACCTACCGGCATATAGAAGGTCTGACTTACGAATTTACCATCACCATGTACACTCGAACCTCCAGCCCTGCTGACAATGAACGTAATACCATGCCTATATTCTGGGGTGATGGTGGCTCTGAGAAAATACCTCGTATTGATTTTTACCCGCTCGGCAATGATATTTCCTACAACCGCTATGTGGGACGTCATACTTATGCCGGCCCCGGCGCTTACACAATAACTGTGGAAGATCCTAACCGCAACATTGGTGTGGTAAATATTCCCAACTCGGTAAATGTGCCTATGTTTATTGATAGTTATCTCCTTATCAATCCTTTTCTCGGATACAATAATTCGGTGCAGCTGCTTAATCCTCCCATCGATGCAGGCTGTGTGGGGCAACCGTTTTATCATAATCCGGGTGCTTACGATCCGGATGGCGACAGCCTGTCATACAAACTTGTGGCTTGTAAAGGTGCCGGGGGTAAAGATATTCCCGGTTACACTTTTCCAAAGGCTTCACAATATTTTCGTATTGACTCGCTCACCGGCGAGATGCAATGGGTAAACCCTGTTCTGCAGGGCGAATATAACGTGGCCTTTCTGACGGAAGAGTGGCGAAGAGGCATTTTGATAGGATATGTGCGCCGTGATATGCAAATTACCATCTCCAACTGTAGCCATAAACCACCAGTTATTATTACCAGCAATGATACCTGTGTGGTAGCAGGCGATAGTTTGCATTTTACGACATTAGCCTTCGATCCGGAAGGAACTAATGTGACTTTAACAGCTTTTGGCGGCCCTTTTGAACAGGCGGTGAGTCCGGCAACCATAAACCCCAATCCTGCCGAAGGAAATGATACGGTCTCTACCGTCTTTTCCTGGCGCACACAATGCGACCATGTGCGCAACAAACCCTATTCGGTGGGTTTTAAAGCCAAAGATAGCGGCTTGCCGGTGGGGTTGGCCAGTTTTAAGACAGTAAAGATCAGGGTTATAGCACCTGCGCCAAAAAATTTAAAAGCCAGGGCGTTTGGGAACGGCATTGATTTGACGTGGGATACCACTAATTGTAAAAATGCTATTGGCTATAAAATTTACCGCAAAAGTGACAGTACATTCTGGCAACATGGCCATTGCGAAACGGGTGTCCCGGCATATACCGGATTCAAATTGATTGGCACGACAAACAGCATAAACAAACGAACTTTCCGCGACGACAATGACGGGAACGGTTTGTCGCAGGGAATACGCTATTGCTACAGGGTAACTGCTATTTTTGCGGACAGAGCTGAAAGCTACGCTTCTGTCCAGGCGTGTGCTTCGCTGAAACGCGATGTCCCCATCATTACCCATGTGAGTAACGATTACGCCGACCTTTCCAAAGGGAGAGTTTATGTGGACTGGTCAAAACCAATTGAGCTGGACAAGAACCAATTTCCAGGACCGTACAAGTATCTCTTGTATCGTAAAGACAAGGCTTCAGGTGGGAAGATGCATCTTGTGAAAACTCTTTCCGGTCTTAATGATACTATTTTTACAGATGCCGGAGTAAATCTGAATACAGAGCAGGCTGCTGTGAATTATCGTGTTGATTTGGAAAGCGAAACGGCAGGCGCTGTGGGAAGTTCTCAGGATGCTTCCTCGCTTTTTCTGCAAATAAGAGCTTCTGATAAAAGATTAACCCTCCGCTGGCACTCCAAAGTCCCGTGGTCCAACGACCGATTTGTCATTTACCGGAAAACGGAAGGAAGCCAGCGCTTCGATTCGTTAACAACAGTAAAAGGTACTGCCTATATTGACAAAAATCTGAATAACACACTTCAATATTGCTATTACATAAAATCCATCGGACACTATTCACTGCCCGGCCTGGTAGATCCAATTGTAAACTATTCGCAGATTGCCTGTGCTATTCCTAAGGATGTGATTGCACCGTGCCCCCCTGAAAATGCCGTTGTTACTAATTGTGATAAAGTTGAAAATACCTTGAAAATATGGATGTTACCAAAAGATAGCTGCTATTATGATTTGGAAAAATACCGGATTTATTATGCCCCTCCCGGTGGGAAATTTACTCTCTTGGATTCGGTAAACGGTAACCATGCCGACACGGTTTACTACCGTCACAGCAATTTGAATAATGTGGTCGGATGTTATGCCGTTGAAGCCGTGGATTCAGTCGGCAATGTGAGTGCCATGAGCCGGAAAGTATGCGTAAATTATGATGCCTGCCCCCGGTACGAACTTCCTAATGTTTTTACCCCTAATGGCGATGGTGTGAACGATAAGTTTGTGCCCATGAATTCTTTGAACAACAATCCCAGGGCGACAGTAGATCATGTGGATATGGTAATTTTTAATCGCTGGGGAAAAGAGGTCTTCCATACAAAAGACCCGATGATAAACTGGGATGGACGAAATATCTATACCAAAGCAGATAGTCCCGCCGGCGTCTATTTCTATAGTTGCGATGTCTATTTTATTTCTACCGATGGACAAAAAAAATATCATTTGCAGGGATCGGTTACCATTATCCGATAAAAAACTGCTCACACTTGTAACTTTGTTCCTGTTCTGTCCGTCTCATTTTAAAACATTAGAAAATTTTATTATGAGAAAAGTTCCATCCACATTATTTATACTTATTGCCATTATGTTTTTTGCTGTAGGACAAGCTTTCGGCCAGCGGAATTTCAGGCGTATCAAAGGCGACGGTCGTATCGTAAAAAGCATGCAGGTTGTTCCTGCTTTTGACCAGATTCGTACAGGAGCGGCCGACAATATCATTATTTTAACAAAAGGAAGCATCCCTTACAGTGTGGTGATTAAGACCGATGAGAATATTCTGAATACCATCAGGGTTTCCGTAAAAAACAGGATATTGAATTTCTCCTACGCTGATATCAGCCCTACAAAGCTTACATTTTATGTGACAGTTCCCTCGCTTTTGGTGGTACGTGCTTCCGGAGCTTCGGTGGTAAAAAGTGCAGATACGCTGGGTGGTCAAAGATTTAAGGTTACCGCCAGCGGGGCTGCCAATGTGAACCTGATGCTCAACTTTCAGTTGGTTGAAGCACATGCTTCGGGAGCAGCAGACCTCTCTCTCTCCGGGCAGACAAAGAATTTTACGGTGGTTGCAAGTGGCGCGGCCGATATAAAAACAGGTCACATGGTTGCTGATTCGGTTTTTGCAAAGGCTTCCGGTGCCTCTGATATTCGTGTAAATGCCCGAAAGTTTTTAAGTAAAGATGTATCTTCAGCAGCCAGCGTGAAACTGGTAAATGCTTCAAAAAAAACTATTCAGGTGCTCAAACCGGGCGAACGCTCCCGTGTGGTGGTTTACAGCAATCCGCTCGGCGTGACTAACCGGAATGACACCACACGCGTCAATGTTGGTTCTATCAATGTGGAAGTGATAGATGGCGATACCACTAAGGTAACTCTTGGCACCCATACGCTAATAGTAGATAACAACGGAGATGTGAAATGGAAACGTACAAAACCGACAAAGTTTAACGGCCACTGGGCCGGTGTTGACCTGGGAATAAACGGTTACGTGACCCCGGGTCTTATGACTGATTTCGGAAAAACTTATGGTTATCTGAATCAGCGATATGAAAAATCCATTAATGTAAATGTAAATGTCTACGAACAGAATATTGCTTTCAACAAAGCAAAGACTATTGGACTGGTTACCGGCTTGGGATTTAGCTTTAATAATTACCGTTTCTCAAATCCTACTTATTTGTCCCCCGACAGTAACCAGATGAGTGGCTTCTATATGCATAATGTTAGCGTTCGGAAAAGTAAACTTTCTTTGTTTTATGTAACGATTCCGGTTATTTTTGAGTTTCAGACTAACAATGCCCGACGTGGCCATAGATTTTTTGTGGGTGCCGGAATGTTGATTAACGCCCGACTACGCTCCCACACCAAAATTTATTTTAACGAACCCAATAAACAGTATTTCCTTGAAGCACCTGCAACCGGCGCATTATTACCCGGCTATTATACAACACCTAACCGTATCAACCGGAACATTGTAAAAGGTGTGAATAGTTTCAATCTGCAGCCGTTTCGTTTTGATGCCACTCTCCGCATTGGCTACGGAATTATTTCATTGTACGTCACCTATGCTCTGAATCAGATGTTTTTGAAAGGACAGGGGCCTGTGATGAATCAATGGTCGGCCGGAATCAGTATTTCCGGTTGGTAAAATCTATTTTTCTCAGCGTAATTCGGGTCTCCTTCACGGCCCCCTTTTTTATACCATCAGGTCGGCATTCGACATCCGAAACAAAACCGAAAGCCGAATATCAATAAATCTCCTCTTCCGTCTCCAATTACACAAAAAAACAAATCCGCCTAAAAAACGCGCGATTTTTCTTAACTTTGCCCGGCAAAATCTGAAAATTAAAACTTTATTATATTATGTCCGGACACAGTAAATGGTCAACCATAAAAAGAAAGAAAGGAGCATTGGATGCCAGACGCTCTAAAGTTTTTTCAAAACTCATTAAGGAGATTACCGTTGCCGTGAAAGAAGGAGGGGCTGATCCGGATGGAAATCCGCGGTTACGTATGGCTATTGCTAACGCTAAAGGCCAGAGCATGCCAAAAGACAATATTGAAAGAGCCATCAGTAAGGGTAAAGACAAAGATGGAGCAAGTTTCTCAGAGGTTGTTTACGAAGGCTATCTGGCGCACGGTATTGCCATTTATCTCGAATGTACTACGGACAACCTGCAAAGGACCGTATCTAACATCAGAGCTGTTTTTAATAAATTTAGTGGCAGTCTTGGTACTAACGGCTCTTTGAGTTATTTGTTCGACCGCAAAGGTGTTTTTGTTATTCCAAAAGGTGATTTGGATTTGGAGGCGTTTGAGATGGAATTGATTGATGCCGGAGCCGAGGATATTGAGTTGGACGAGGAGGGTTTCTTTAATGTTACCACCTCCATGGAGGATTTTGGTGCTATGATGAAAAAGCTTGAAGATTTGGGTGTTGAGCCAGAAACTGCCGAGTTACAGCGTATTCCGAATGAAACAAAAACTTTACCGCTGGAGGAGGCCCGGAAGATTATGAAAGTTATTGATTTGTTTGAAGATGACGATGATGTACAAAAGGTTTTTCATAACCTCGAACTTACCGATGAAATGATGGAAGAAATATGATATCATCAATATTTTTAGGCCATACCATAAATCTGGCTTTTTTCTGAGCAGCTATAACCCGGACGGCTTATTTTTTGGAACTTTTCGTTTGTTATTTTGTTGTTCGTTAAAAAAGCAGGGAAACAAAAACACCTGTTGGAAAGTTCCAACAGGTGTTTTTATACTTCATTTCTGCCAACTTCATCAGTAAGGTAAATTCCATTTTACCAATTCGTAAGTGTCGGCAGCAATCATGATCTCTTCCTGGGTCGGGACAACCAGTACTTTTACTTTTGAATTTTTGGTGGAGAGAATCACTTCCTGGCCACGTTTGTCCATCATTTTCTCATCTGGTTCTATGCCAAGAAATTCCATGTTGGTAAGAATTCTTTTTCGGGTTTCCGTATCGTTTTCTCCAATTCCGCCCGTAAAAATGAGTATATCCACGCCCCCCAGTGCAGCAGCATACGAGCCGATATATTTTTTCACCCGATAGGCGAACATTTCCAGTGCGATTTTTGCACGTTCATTGCCCTGAGCGGCGGCTTCTTCGATGTTGCGCATATCGGACGAAACACCTGAAATCCCAATCATACCTGAGAATTTGTTTAGCAGAGTACGTGTATAACTGATGGGAATTTTTTCTTTTTCGGCAATAAATAACAGCGCACCGGGATCAAGGTCGCCCGTACGTGTACCCATTATTAGTCCTTCGGTAGGTGTCATTCCCATGGATGTATCGTAGGATTTTCCATCTTTTATAGCATCCACCGATGCGCCATTGCCAAGGTGACAGCTGATAATTTTCTGCTTTTCATAATCAAGATTCAGTATTTCGCAAGCTCTGTGCGAGACGTAGTTGTGACTGGTCCCGTGAAAACCGTAACGCCGTATTTTGTACTTTTCATAAAGGACATAGGGAATGCCGTAGAGAAAAACATGAGGTGGCATGGTTTGGTGAAAAGCCGTGTCGAAAACACCCACCTGGGGCACTTCAGGCAGTAGTTGTTGCATGGCATAAATCCCTTTCAGGTTGGGTGGATTGTGTAAAGGAGCCAACTCGGAAGATCGTTCCAATGCGCCAATCACTTCGTCGGTAATGAGCACGCTGCCACTGAACTCTTCGGCTCCATGTACTACACGGTGCCCCACGGCGGCGATTTCTTCCATCTTTTTAAGGCTGCCGTATTCTTTACTAATTAAAATGCCGAGCAGATATTCAATGCCCTGCTGGTGATCCAGTATTTCACCTTCGATTTTTTTCACCGGGTCATCATTACGAATGTGTTTAATAAAGCTTCCGCGGAGACCAATTTTCTCGACAACTCCTTTTGCCAGAATCTCTTTGGAAGGCATGTTTACAAGCTCATATTTAATGGATGAGCTACCACAATTCAATACTATAATTTTCATTTTCGTCCTGTTTTCACTTATTTAATAATAGCACATGATACGGTGTTTCCGACAGGCTTTTCCCCTTCATAATTATAAAATCCTTTTTTGGTCTGGAGGCCGAGATAATTAGCCCTGACCAGTCGCTTAATAACCGGTGAGGCTTTGTATTTCTTGTCGCCGTATTCCTGATAAAGGTTGTCCATGTACTTCAGGATTTTGTCCAGCCCGATTTTGTCGGCGATCTCAAAAGGTCCGTAAATATATCCCGTAGTTTCCTTCATGGTCTCATCGATATCGGAAATAGAGGCTACTCCTTCCATTAGGATTTCGCAGGCCTCATTGATAAGCGGAATCAGAATGCGCGTAGAGACATTTCCGGGGGATTCGTTGATAAGAATGGCCCTTTTGTTAATCATTTTCAAAAACCGGCTTATTTTATCATAAGTTTCGTTCGACGTTTGGCGCCCTTTCACTACTTCCACAATATTAGTTTTGTCAATGGGTTCAATGAAATGTATGCCAATGGCTCTTTCCGGATTTTTTAATACTACAGCGAGGTCAGAGATGATTAATGTGGATAAGTCGGAGGAGATAATGGCATTTTTACTTACAACACCTTCCACCTTTTGAAACAGCTCTTTGCGCAGACTTAACAAAGTTCCTTTCTGACGAGAACTAATAGTTTCGATAATTAAATCGCAATTTCTCAGGTCGCTATAATTAGTTGTGCCTTTAATATGCGACATAATCAACTTTTTTTCGGAGGATGTTATCCCCCATTGGGCAATCACTCCGTCCAGCTGTTCTTCAATATCGTGATAGATTTCTTTCAGGCGTTCTTCGGTTAGATCCAGAAAAACGACATCCATGCCATACTGCGCGATGATACGCGTAATTACCTGACCTACAGTGCCACATCCCATAATACCGACAGTTTGGATATTTCCTTTCGGTTTCAGGCGTTCGCCGAGGCTAAATTGAACTAATTCGCTCATTTTTATAATTTTAATGGTTTTCCGTGTAAGTTATTTTTGGCTGTACAGGCCGTTAGCCTGATTAGCGGTAATGGCAATCATGTTAATAATGTCGTCAACGGAGCAGCCCCGCGAAAGGTCGTTGATGGGAGCTGCAAGACCTTGCAA
>VAOZ01043881.1_pt1 | contig 13818 bp, 9 predicted proteins | sample 3394041 | NCBI WGS metagenome assembly VAOZ01 (sample SAMN08290431, study PRJNA428436) | hydrothermal vent metagenome | isolation source: Deep-sea hydrothermal vent chimney | place: Indian Ocean: Southwest Indian Ridge
AACGCGAATAAACGCCAATATTTTATATTGATGTGCCTCAGGCACCGCACACCACAACAAATGCTTTCGCGTTCATTGGCGGACCGATAAGCGTTTGGCTTTTAAAAAATATTCGTGGGGATACCCCAGGATTTAAATACTATTTAATCCGAGTACATACTGTTCCAGTTTATCCAGATCGGGGATCAACACGGATTCACCGGCGAAGTCGATCGAAGCGGCAACCCCATCCGTTTGCTCATCCTTTTCTGTTACGACAATACTGGATTCCTGAATCAGCCGCAGTTGCGGGATGCTCTGGATCGGCAGTGCAATATAAGGAACATGGGGGTTGCCATTAAGGGTATTCAATACTGCAATGCGGTTAACAACATGTTCCCGTTCGCCCATACCGCTTAGCTGTTCAAACGATAATAGCGGAACGTTCTCGTCACGCCAGCTGATATTACCCAACATCCATTTTGGCGCATTTTCTATTATTTCGGGCGTGGTGTAGCCGATCACTTCGGCCACAGCCGTATTGGGCAGTAGAATCTTGACGCCCTGTAATGAGATCAACAAACAATGCAGGGTATCCTTACCATGCACCGTTGATAAGTTTTTGTGTGTTTCTGCTGCACCTGGATCGGCCATGCCATCTTCCTGGACGTTAATTAAGCGGTTAGTAATTTTCACTTCTTTCAGAAGAATAGTAGGTACTCAGCATTTTCGCCATTTCCACCGGCGTTGCCGATACATTTACCAGACCCCGAAGACGTAGATTATCCGGCATAGCGCTGACCACACAGGAATGGGCTTCCTGCGCCCAGATCTGGCCGCCGACTTCCTGCATCTTTTTCGCCCCCATAGCCGCATCATCACCCATGCCACTAAAAATGATCATTCCGGCTTTGTTCTCATAACGCAAACCGATATCGCAAGCCGCCAGATCGATGGAAGGCGAATATCGAGTCGGCGCGCCGATCGGCTTCAGATCAATCGCACCTATCGGATTGATCGTCAGGCGCTGATCAACGGGAACAATCACGACCTGCCGGTGACACAGAACATGTCCACCCCTGGCCTGCATGACGCTAAAGGAGGTCATTCTGTCCAGTTGTTCCGCCAGCAGCGCCATAAAGCTTTTTCCAAGATGCTGCGCCAGAATAAAGGCAACCGGTAAATCTTCCGGGATGGCCATCAGAAATTGTTTGAGCATTTCAGGCCCGCCCAGTGAAGCGCCCAATACCCAGACATTTCGGGCTAACTCCCGTGAAACATTTGCCGACCTTACTTTTAACACTTCGCCAGAGACCGTATCTGCCAGCACCTTGCTGACATCCAGCGCCTCCCATTCCGGGCGCCCTGTCAGCTCGGCAATTTTGAGCAGCAGCTTGACGTACCACCTGGACAGCTCACCCTGATGGTTGTGCCTCAGGGCGGAAATATCGTTAAAGATGATGGGAATATCAACATCATCCAGCAATCGGTCCAATAGTCCCGAATCATCATATGTATTTTCATCAATATCCAGTAAAATCACATCCGGCGAAGACTGGTCCAGCTTACGAAAAAATGCTTCACTCAAAGGTTCATTGATGACAATGCTAAGACCAATCCCCTGCATCATGTTCTGTAAATAATGACGGTGCCGGATGGAACCTGAGGCCACCGCAATATGAATGTTATCCAGTTCACTGTTACTTGGCATATTCTGAATAAATGCGTCTCAGACAGATCCCTGATTTTCTGTTAATGCGCGAATATTTTTCAGCAATTCATCTTCACTGAAAGGTTTGCCCATGTATTGGTTGACGCCAATGCTGAAAGCCCGATCACGATGCTTTTCGCCGGTACGGGAGGTGATCATGATAATGGGTATATCTTTCAACTCCTCGTCATTACGCATATTGGTCGCCAGTTCAAAGCCATCCATGCGCGGCATCTCGATATCCAGCAATATAATATCAGGCTGCACTTCGAGCAACTGACCTAAGGCATCGACGCCGTCCTTGGCGGTAAGAACCTCATAATCATTACGCTCCAGTAAGCGGGTCGTCACCTTGCGCACGGTAATGGAATCATCCACCACCATCACCGTCAGACGTTCAACTTCTGCAACCTCGGTGGGTGCAGCCTCCATCATTTCCCGTGTGATGGTACGGCGAATCAGGATGCCCAGATCAAGCACCAATACCACGCTGCCGTCACCCATGATAGTGGCACCTGAGACTCCACGCAGGGAACTCAGTTGCGGCCCCACGGGTTTCACCACGACTTCCCGGGTTCCCAGCAAGCCGTCAACCAGAATAGCGGCACGATAATCACCACTTCGCACCATCAGCAAGGGAAGCTTTTGACTATCTTCCGGTGCAGGCATATTCTGTAGCCCAATCAGGCTGCCAAGAGTCATAAAGCGGAATTCTTCACCCAGCCATTCATAAACAGGCCGTTCCTCTTCTTTCAGGGCATTAATCTCGACGACTGAAATCCGTTCCACTCCCTGTACGCTTAACAAGGGCAGAGCAAACGTTTCCTCGGCAACGTTGACCATCAGAGCACGGGTGATCGCCAGGGTCAGCGGCAGGCTAAGGGTAAAACACGTACCCTGACCGGACTCGGATTCAATATCAAGCACGCCCCCCATCCGTTTAATAGCGGCATTGACCACATCCATACCCACGCCACGACCAGAGATCTGAGAGACTTCCTCGGCGGTACTGAAACCGGACTCCAGGATCAATGTCTGTAGAATATCTTTGTTTACCTCCACATCAGGACTAAGCAAACCACTCTCAACCGCTTTATTGATGATGGCCTCATAATCAAGACCGGCCCCGTCATCGGCGATGCTGATGATAATATCTGAACCTTCACGCTGGAATGAAAGCCGAATTTTTCCTGTCTCGGGCTTGGCGTTCGCAAGCCGAACGTCCGGCAACTCAATGCCGTGTGCCACCGCATTGCGCAACATATGTTCCAACGGTGGAATAATTCGATCCATCACCGTGCGATCAAGTTCATTATCCAACCCTTCCAGCTCCAGTTTGACTTTCTTGCCCAGTTCTTCGCTGATCTGCCGCACAATACGCCGCAATCGTGGAGCATGGCCGGTAAAGGGCACCAGACGGGTACGCATCAGACCTTCCTGCAAATCAGTATTAACCCGGGACTGTTGTAACAGCAGCGTTTCAGATTCGCGGTTAATATCGGCCAGGATGCTGCGCAGGCTGTCCAGATCGTTAAGACTTTCCAGCATAGTGCGGGATAGATGCTGCATCTGGGTAAAACGGTCAAATTCCAGAGGATCAAAATCCTCGTTATTTTTAGAAACCGTTTCTTCCCGCCGGTATTGGATCTGGGTTTCGGTTTCAATCTCGAACTGACGCAACTGGTCACGCAAACGGGCAACCGTCTCATCAAGTTCCTGTAAATTAGCCCCGAAGGAATGGCTCTGCTGTTCCATGCGTGAGCGATAAATACTGACTTCACCGGCAAAATTCACCAGATCATCCAGCAGTTTCGCCCTCACCCGGATCTGTTCTGTTACTTTCCGTGATGTCTGACGTCGCTCATCTTTCGCGCCCTCCACTGGAATCGGCCTGTCTTCTGCAACCGCAGTACCTGTCGCAAGGGCCACAACATTATCATGGCGGCCCTCATCCGCAGAGCTTCCCAGATGGGTGCTACCGGCTTCGGCTATTGCCGGTTCCGGTTCAGCTTCTGATCCGAATGAAGACAACGGCGTTTCTTCTTTTTCAGCCGTCATATCTATTTCAGACGCAGCTTCATCTTCATCCATAAAGGTTTCCACTTGCAGAGAACTGTCCCTAATCCCCCTCTCCGGCTCGTCTTCCCCGGCTATGTCTGTTGCAGGTGAAAAATCAATCCGCTCTGAAACCGGTGCGCGGCTGTCACTGGCACCAGTTTCAATTCTTACCTCCGCTGCTCCGGTGTCGGCGCTCGTTGTAGCCGTCCCTCTGTCCTTAGCGGCAATCAAGGCATCAACTTCGGCGATAATGTCTTTTGCATCAGGAATGCTCTGGCGTATTTTTAGCTGTTCCAGCATGTACACCAGTCTGTCCTGCGCCCGTTGCAGCGTTGCAAACATATCTTCTGATACCTGCCGGCGGCCTTCCGCCACCAGAGTCAGCATCGACTCAATATTATGACTCAGATCACCCACCGGCCTAACATCGGCCATACGCGCCCCGCCTTTGAGCGTATGCAAGTAGCGCTGCATGGCTTCGATATCACCCTGATCCTCCGGATTCTGCTGCCAGTGATGCAACGTCGTGTCGCAGGCATCGAGGATTTCAACCCCTTCCTCAATAAAAATTTCCAGCAGATCCTCATCGTATTCGGGTTCCTGCTTGGCCACAGACGAAACATCAATGGCGGTTTGCTCATTCGCCAGTATCTCCGCCGTTCTGGGAGCCTCAGAAATTGTCTCATACAGTATTTCCAAACGAGCCATCAACACCTGGTTGCTGTCTTCATCCGGCATAACCTGTTCGAGAGCATTTGTTACGCTACGGATATAGTCGATACCATCATTCAGCAGGCTGAGCGCATCGGCATCCATCTGCGCCTCAAGCTGAAGCAATTTATTAACATAATGTTCAAACTGATTACTCAATTCCGCGACAGGAATAACGCCGGCAGTACGCGAACTGCCCGCCAGCGTGTGTAATGCACGCATCAGTGTCTGGGTGGGTTCCCGGTAACGGCCATTTTCCCAATCTTGGATATATTCCTGCAAACCGAGTAAATGCGTTTCCACTTCTTTGCGATAAATATCCAGCAATACCGGATCGATGTCATCCTGGCTGGCGGCCTCCGGTTCAGCTTCTTCTGCTGTATCCTGAGCTATGATATCAGCGGCTTCAGGCAATGACTCTCCCTGACTGAGAAGGTTGACATGCTCAATCAGCGTCAGAATCGAGGCATCCGGCTTCGCCCCCTGTTTGAACAGTTCGAACATCCCGGGCAAAACCTCTTTTGCCTGTTCCAGCAAATCGAACATGCCGTCTAATGGACTGATGGTTTGGTCAATCACCCGGTTAAGCATATTTTCATAGGCCCAGGCGAATTCACCAATATCGAGCGCCCCCACCAGACGCCCACTCCCCTTCAATGTGTGGAATGCGCGCCTCAATTCGGCAAGCGCATCTGCGTCATCCGGGTTCTGCCGTAACCTTGGCAGCAGCTCCTTGATACGTTGATATTCCTCTTCCGCTTCCTCCAGAAAGATTTCAATGATCTCATCATCAATTTCTTCCATTATGGCCAGTTTTGCGGCCGCTACAGGTTCACCGATGCTGAGACTACTGGTTGAAGCTTCTGTTTCCTCTGTGCGGCTGTCCGCCGGCTCCTGATTCAGTTCAGCTAAAGACGCCTCGTCCTGTTCCTGAAATATTTCATCCAGTGAAACCGAATCCGCATCGTCAGGCATCTCCAGGGCATCTTCTTGGGTCTCTGCAAGAGTATCAGAAGAAACAGGAGCAGGTGTTTCCTCTTCACTCACGACAGCTTCATCGACGCTGTCAAAACCTTCGATGTCCAGTGTCAGCAACTGGGACTCATTATTCAGATCAATGTCATCGACTGGATCCGTCGGTGGCGGCTCCGTGAGAGAAAGATCAGACAGGGGTTCATCTTCAAAATCTTCAGACGGATACTCAATAGTCTCGGTGATATTTTGATCATCCGGATCATTGCTGTCACTTTTCGGCGCCGGAATATCGATTAAAGTATCGTTGTTATCTTCCGCTTCAGAATGGAGGGTGACGGTTTCTTCCCTGTCCGGCTGTTTTAACTCTGAAAGAGTCACGAGATCATCGTTTGGCTTGTCCGCCTTCTCTCCCTGCAACTGTTTGAGGCTATATTCGGCTACATCCAGAATCGCATCCGGCTGGCCCCATTTTCCCGCCAGGGATTCAAGATAATATTCAATGCTGCTGATCGCATCGGCAAGGCTGTCAAGCATATCAGGCTCAGGCACATTCGCGTCTTCCAGCAGGTTCTGACGAATATAGAGGATACAGCCCTGTAACAAATCTGCGGCGCGATCCAGACTCAGTATTGAAATGCCGCCTTTGATACGATCCAGCGCTGCCGGCACCATTTCAAGGGACGAATGATCTGCGGGATTCTTGCTGAACAGGTTGATCGCATCCTTGACCTGATCCAGTTCAAGCCGGGCTTCCTTGACCACCGTCTTGAGTAATTTTTGCTGCTCGGCATCCTGCATCAGATAACCGGCAACATCCGCAACGCCTTCCTCGGCCTTAACGTTTGCCGCGCGGGCGGCGGTGATTTCATTCAGTGAATTTTCAAGATCAAGCATGGCGTCAGCCATTGCCATCAGGCGACTGTCATCCACTTCCTGACCACCCGCCTGCATGGCGGAAATGGATTCAATCTGTTGCTGCACATTTTCGCGCTGAATCCCAAGGCCGAGCATGCCCAGCGTATCGGCAATCTGTAACAGCGTTTCCTTCAAAGGCTGAAGTTCTTCGATATCCCGTTCATCTGAACGTACAAACAGATCCAGGTTATCCTTCACCTTGAGCAAATCTTCTATCAGCACGGAAGAAACGGTGGACATCAGGGCGGCATTGGGGGCAGCCATATCCGCACGCGCCTGCTCCAGCGAACCCATATCCGGCAAAATTTCATCCAGTTTAAATGCCAGCTTGATCCCGTCAGTAAGCTCACCGCGGCTACGTGAGGTGGCCACGTAATAAAGAATGTTCTTAAGCAGTTCTGAAGGTGGCTCGACGTTCAGTGCGTGCTCACCATAATCGATAATTTTTTTAAACTGCCGATCAAGCTGGCCGAGTAGCAATTTAACGGAAACACTGCTATCCAGCCCTGCGTCGATCAGGCTTTCAACCAGGCCCCCGGCCACCCAGAGCAGGCGGCCGATTTCCTGCTCACAGGCCACTTTGCGCAATTCACCCAGCACTCCGGCGATGCGCTTCAAACCCGAATCATCCTCTTTATCACGGAACCAGCCAAGCAGCCCCAGATGATAATGGTGCCGGAGCCTGGCCAGGGCACCAGTAAGATTTCCGCTGGCCGTCTCCGGTACGGGTGCGGCAATGCTCAGGTCGGGTGTGAACATGGCGTTTTCAGACAACAGCGGTGCGCCCCGCGCGGCGCGCAGATCATTCAGTAACGGCAACAGCAGCATCGGTGTGTCCGGATGCCCTTCAAGCAAATGCTCCAGATAATCCGGTAATTGTAAAATGCCACGAATCAGAACTTCGAAGGCGTCATCGTGGTTTGAAACTTTGCCATCGATCAGCGCCTGCACCAGATTTTCCACTTCCTCGGCCGCCATGGCGGAACCATAGAGTTCCACCATCTGTAAGGTTCCGCGAACCTGGTGCAGATAATTGAGACAAAATTGAATCTGCGAAGTATCACTCTTGTCTTCGATAAAAACTTCCAGCGCCTTACGCGCCTGCGTTAAGGTCTCATCAATCTCTGACTTGACCCAGATCAGCGTATTCAGGTCCAGTTCGTTATCACTACTCATGACTGACGCTCTCCCTGCATACGCTTGAAAGCCAGGGTGCCCGAATAGCTGACGGCTTCCATTTCCATATGTCTCCAGTCAGAAATCTCTCCGGCACCCAGAATCAGCACCCCCTCCGGCCGCAGATATTTCACCATCTGATCCAGCATCATATGGCGGTAGCGGCGTTTGAAATAAATCAGCACATTCTGGCAGTAAATCAGATCCATCATTCCCAGCCGGGCGCGGGACAGATAAAGGCTGTTCAAACGCGTAAAACAAATCCGCCTGCGTAGCTTTTCCGCTACCCGGTAATGATTTTCATCTTCACGGCTAAAAAATAAATCCATCAGACTGGCCGGGACATTCTTCAGACGATTGATATGGAAAATACCCTTGCGAGCAGCCGACAAAGCAGCCGAGCTGATGTCCGTGGCCGTAATGCTGTAATAACCCTCCAGGTGGTTACTTAACATAAAGTCCTCAAGCAGCAGGGCTAACGAATAGGCTTCTTCACCTGTGGCGCAACCCAGGCTCCAGATATCAATACTTTTTTGTTGTTTGTTTTTGAGCCGACCCCGTTTAGATGACCACTCAGGCAAAAACTGATCCTGGATCAACGCCAGGGCGTGCGGATCACGATAAAACCGGCTCTCATGCACCGTCAGACGATCTACCAGAATTTCCCACTCAATCGCGCCACACCGTCCTTTGAGTAAATACTGAAAATAAGCGTCATAGCTGTCATATCCCAGCTCACGCATACGTGTGCTCAAACTGGTTAACAAAAAAGATTTGCGGTTTTCAGCGAGGCCGATGCCGGTGCGCTTTTCCAGCAACTCTATCCACATCGCCAGTTGCACCCGATCCATTTTCGCAGGCGCATGATAGCGCCATAACGTTTTATCGGAAATATGATCCTCTGCCGCCATCAAGGCTGAAACTCCAACTTAGGCCGGAGGTAAACGGAACCCGGCAACCGAATGGCGTAGTTCATTCGCCAGCTCAGCCAGATTACCAATGGAAGCCGCCGTTTCGTTGGTGCCCGCCGAAGTCTGGGTGGTAATTTCCTGAATCACGTTCATGGTGTCAGAAATACCGGTTGCGGCACCCGCCTGCTGGCGCGCCGACTCGGAAATGTTCGAAATCAAATCGGCAAGGTGTTTGGACACGGCTTCAATCGCTTCCAGAGCACCCCCGGCATCCTGTGCCAGGCGCGCACCGGATACCACCTCGGAGGTACTTTGTTCCATTGAAGCCACCGCTTCTTTGGTGTCGGATTGAATGGCCTTAACCAGCGTTTCGATTTGTCTGGTCGCATCGGCGGAACGTTCTGCAAGCCGCTGCACTTCGTCCGCCACCACCGCAAAACCGCGACCGGCATCACCGGCCATAGCAGCCTGAATAGCTGCATTCAGCGCCAGAATATTAGTCTGCTCGGCAATATCATTAATCAATTCAACGATGTCGCCAATTTCCTGTGACGATTCACCCAGGCGCTTGATGCGCTTGGAGGTTTCCTGAATCTGCCCGCGAATAGTGTCCATGCCATGAATATTACGCTGCACCGCCTCCGAACCCTGAACGGCGATCTGCACTGAGCGACTGGCTTCCTCCGCCAGTTCCCCCGCGTTATTGGACACCTCTTCGATGGAGACAGCCATTTCATTAATCGCGGTACTGGCCGCCATAATTTGCTGCGCCTGGTGATCACTGGCTTCGGCAAGATGCATGGCCGTGGCCTGGGACTGCTGTGAAGCCGAGGATACCTGCTGGGTGGTTTCATTAATGGCCGACACCAGCTTGCGCAGCGCATCGATGGCATAGTTGATAGAGTCGGCGATGGCACCGGTAATATCTTCGGTCACCGAAGCCTGCACCGTCAAGTCACCATCCGCCAGATCGCCCATTTCATCCAGCAGGCGTAGAATTGCTTCCTGATTGTTGGTATTGGTTTCTTCCATCTGCTGGCCCTGCTCAGCAATCTCGGACAAACGGCGTCGTGAATCTTTACGATACAGCCAGGCCAGGCCAATAATAATCAGCACAATGGCCACCGCCAGCGCATTAACCCAGACCGACAGCATACTTTTGTTGATATGCGCCTGATAGGCATCCTGCAGTTTCTGGATTTTTTTCGGCAACGGCTCACTCATACTGAGAATATCCTCAGCGGCACCTGAAACCTGGAACATTTCCGGCGAGCGCTCCAGAATACCCTCCACCTGAGTGCGAATGGAGCGAAACAGTTTTTCCACCTTGACCAGTTTGGCGCGGGTGCTGGGTTCCTGGATGCGCTGGATTTTCATATTCCGATTGCCACTCAGCATATCTTCAATAACCCGCCCAAACAGCGCCGCATCACGGCCAAAACGGTCAGCCGCGGTAACGGCCTCCGCCCCCCCCGACAGAACCCGATTAACATTGCCGGAAATACGCTCGGTCAGCATCAACTGACGCGTGGCGATATAGACCTGTTCCGGACTCGCGCCTTTGTCGACCATGTCGCTCACGACTTCATCGGACAACGCCAGCAGAGTCGGAACCTGTTCATTAATTTTCTGGATGTGCTCGCGCATGGTCGACACCACTTTGCGCCGTTGCAGAATGGTTTTGACGTCTTTCCGGTATTTTGCCCAGAATTTCTGCAACTCCTGCATGGTTCCGGTCAGTTCTCTCGGTGTTCGATCCGCTTCCCAGTTCAATAAGTCATCGAAACGACGACTGCGCTGCTGCAGTAACGAAAAAGCGCCGAGTTCACCCTGTGCGGCCTGGTTGGCCAGTTTGGCGATTTCCTGCGCCAGCACTTTCTGATCACCGATACGACTGATGTATTCACGATCCGCCGTTTCCTGTTTGGAAACCTTGTTGATGACGAAACTCAGCGCAGCAATGGCCGCAATCAGCAGAATGACAAAATATGCCATCATCCTGACTACCGAAACGCCCCCCGTCCGGCCAATATTCTGTTTCATGACTTCTCTCCTGCCATTGAATACTCCTGTTTGAATCTAGAACTCCTCTGCTCTTTATTCTAAACTCTAACCTGAGTCGGAACCCTGCAATCATTGCGCCCTGAAAAACGGGGCACATTCCCTACGTAAAATAACTCAAACTGCTTAAACTATTACCGGAAATCAAACTTCTGCGGCAACGTTAATAAATTCAGGTGTATCCGTCAGGTGCCGGGTACTGAAAATACCCCAGTGTTGATCGCCCTGCTGGTACCCCCCATCGAGCAAGCACTGCAAACTCGCTGGCGCCGGTGGTAGAATCGTTGTTTTTTCTTCTTCGAAAAAATGCCTTAAACCGAGTACTTCGGTAACCAGCAGGCCACTGATAAAATCTCCCCGCCGCATAACCAGGACACGATTTTTACGATTCAGACGCGCCGTTTCCTGCTTGGCGAATCCCAGCAAATCAATAACCGGGAGCAGCGTGCCACGAATATTGGCAACCCCTTTGAGCCAGTCAACCGTGCCCGGAATACGCGTCAAGGGAGGGTAGGGCAGGATTTCGGATATCTCGTTGGTGGCTACAACCAAGGCTATATTCTGTAGCAGAAAACCAATCCCTGTCTGTGCAGGTCTGATCTCAAGCTGCTGAGGTAACCCCAGCGCTTTTTGGCGACTGCGTGATTCAATATCACGCAGCAGTGCAAAAACCCCGTTCCCTGAGTCAGGCATCTATCCGTTACCCTGCCAGCACCTTGCTGATCTTCTGGACTAAATCATCCTCCATCACCGGCTTGGTGATATAATCCTTCGCTCCCTGACGCAAGCCCCAGACGCGATCGGTTTCCTGATCCTTGGTGGTCACAATAATAACCGGTATAGCCTCTGTCACCGGATCCCGATTAATAGCCCGTGTGGCCTGAAAACCGTTCATACCCGGCATGACCACATCCATCAGAATAATATCCGGCATTGAGTCCTTCGCTCGCGCAATACCGGCTTCTGCGTTATCGACAGAATCCACTTCATGACCATGCTTTTCGAGCATGGTTTTAAGTGCATGAACTTCAGTCGGTGAATCATCAACAATCAAAATACGCGCCATTATGCCTCCTTCAAGCCTTGCCCACGACAGGCAACACTACTCACTTTTATCCTGGCTAAAACAGATAACCGGGTTTATCCAAGAACAAGATCCTTGATTGCGCTGAGCAATTCTTCCTTGGTAAAGGGCTTGGTCAGATACTGTTCCGAGCCCACGATTCGCCCGCGCGCCCGATCGAACAGGCCATCCTTGCTGGAAAGCATCACCACGGGGGTCTTCCTGAAACGTTTATTATGTTTGATCAAGGCCGTCGTCTGATAACCATCAAGACGCGGCATCATGATATCAATAAAGATAATGTTAGGCTGGTTATCCGCGATTTTGGACAGCGCCTCAAAACCATCGGAGGCTGTCACGACATCACAGCCTACTTTTTTCAAGAGGGTTTCAGCGGTACGGCGAATCGTCTTGCTGTCATCAATCACCATCACTTTTAAACCCTGGTATATATCTTCCATCTGCTTCTCTGCTAGCACTGCTGTCACCCGTTTTTTACTTTGCAAGTCTCTGCACTGAACTCTGGCGCTTTATTCCTGTGAACAAGACAGTTTCCGACAGGATGTTTAACATAGTTTTGAAAAACAATCCATAAGCATCTATATTCACTATTTATTTCCATTCACTCTCCGACCTGAAAAACTGCCTGATTTATATCCAATTCAATTCGAACATTTACCCCTGTGGAATTCTCTGGCATAGTCCTATACGGAAAATACCGGCATGGGACAAAGCACTATCTGGTAGAATCCTGTGTTTACAATACCGGTCGTCTTGAGCGCATCCTTATTTTTATGATCAAATTAGACATTAAACATGAGTATTGAACACCTCTACGCCGTTCCTCATCTTACGACAGCCCTGTCCGGCCCCCTGCATGATATCGAAACCTATCTGCTGGAACAGCAGGCTGAAATCGAAACATGGTTCCGTCAACAGTGGTTGAAAACCCCCGCGCCATTCTATGCCTCAGTTGACCTGCGCAATGCCGGCTTCAAACTCGCGCCGGTGGATACCAACCTGTTTCCAGCCGGCTTCAACAACCTCAACCCCGCCTTCATGACCCTGAGCATTCAGGCCGTCCAATCGGTGCTGGAGCGCATCTGTCCCAAAGCGGTGCGTATCCTGCTTCTTCCTGAGAATCACACCCGCAACCAGTATTATCTGGAAAGCCTCGCCACCCTGCAGGAAATCATTACAAAAGCTGGGTTTGAAATACGTATCGGTTCACTTTTACCTGAACTTGAGGAAAAACTGACCATCAATCTCCCTTCCGGCCGAAAATTGCTGCTGGAACCCATTCAGCGGCAGGGCAATAAGGTGAAAATCGATGATTATGAGCCCTGCCTGGTGCTGCTGAATAACGATCTTTCTTCCGGGCGGCCTGAAATCCTGGAAAATCTGGAGCAGATGATCCTGCCGCCGCTGGAACTAGGCTGGAGTAACCGCCTGAAATCCGACCATTTCACCGAATATCATCGCGCCACAAAGGAATTTTCCACGCTGACCGGCATCGATCCCTGGCTGATCACCCCCCTGTTTTGCAACTGTGGCAAACTCGACTTCATGAAACGCGAAGGCGAGGATTGCCTGGCCCAGAATGTCGATCGCATGCTGCTGGAAATTCAGAAAAAATACGACGAATATCACATCGACAAGCCACCCTTCGTCATTGTCAAGGCCGACTCAGGCACCTACGGCATGGGCATCATGACCATCCACAAGGGTGAAGAGGTCCGAGAACTCAACCGCAAACAACGGACCCGAATGGCCAAAAGCAAGGGTGGACAGATGGTGACCGAAGTCCTGATCCAGGAAGGCGTTTATACTTTTGAAACCTGGGGTGATCAACAATCCGTGGCGGAACCGGTGGTTTATATGGTGGACCACTTTGTCGTCGGCGGGTTTTACCGCGTACATACGGGACGCGGCGCCAATGAAAATCTCAACGCACCAGGAATGCACTTCGAACCCCTGGCCTTTGCCGAAACCTGCAACAACCCGGACAACCGCAAGTCACCGGATGCCGGTCCCAATCGTTTTTACGCCTACGGTGTGATTGCCCGTCTGGCACTGCTGGCGGCAGCACGTGAACATACACCGCCCGACTGGAAAAATCCCGCCAACCTTCATGTGCTGTAACCTGAATTTTTTGTGACTATTCAGCATACTGGGGCGAGGTCGCCCACCATTGTTCAGCTTACGTTATTTGAGGAAAGGAGTCACACAGGTAGGTTGGCGCTGAGCCATGATCCTGA